>Ga0316204_10000593_pt1 | contig 126675 bp, 122 predicted proteins | sample 6monrhotite_MG_2_FD_205661 | JGI IMG/M metagenome (GOLD analysis project Ga0316204, IMG submission 205661) | Microbial mat bacterial communities from mineral coupon in-situ incubated in ocean water Damariscotta River, Maine, United States -... | ecosystem: Environmental > Aquatic > Marine >...
TATCTGAAAGGCGACATACAATTAATGTTGTCTAGGAGCTTTATCTTACTCCTATTCTGTCCTTATTTTTTTAATCGTCAAAAATAATATGATCTAATTATTTTTTGAGTTTGCAAACATACGAGGAACGAGCCTGCCTAAAAGGTGGCTTCGCTGTTATCCTACCTCAAGCTTTCAGGAACGAGCCTGCCTAAAAGGTGGCCATGCAGCTATCCCAATCCCAAGCTTTCAGAACGAACCTACCTGAAAGCTTAAGCCTAGTTCATAATTTTTTATCCGTAATCAGATATCTGAGTCAGGCTAAGCATAAGAAATTAGTACCGGGAATCCCTGCCAAAAAAACTTTGGAGAGCTCTAGTCTTTTACACATAAAATAAAGAACTTTGCAAAATTATAGAACGAAACACTGAAATCGAGATGAATACGCTGGAACAATTGAAACAATTCACCACAGTAGTAGCTGATACCGGCGACTTTCATGCCATGGAAAAGTACCACCCACAGGATGCCACCACCAACCCGTCGTTGATACTAAAAGCCTCTCTGGATCCTAAATTCAAAGCCCTTATGGATGATGCGGTGGCTTATGCTAAAGAGAAGGGTGGAAATACAAAAAATCAACTTCGTGTAGGGCTTCAGAAAGTATTTGTGAACTTTGGAAAGGAAATTCTGAAAATTGTTCCCGGGAGAGTCTCCACGGAAGTGGATGCCCGCTTGTCGTTTCGCATTTATGACACCATTTCCTATGCCAAAAGCCTTATCCGTCTTTATGAGCAGGAAGGGGTCAGCCGCGACCGTGTGCTGATCAAAGTAGCTGCAACCTGGGAAGGCATTAAGGCTGCCGAAATCCTTGAAAAAGAAAATATCCACACTAATCTTACCCTTTTATTCAGTCTTACTCAGGCAATTGCATGTGCCGATGCCAACGTGCAGTTGATTTCGCCTTTTGTAGGACGTATTCTCGATTGGTATAAAGAAGAACAAGGCGTTGATCATATTCCTGCCTCCAAAGATCCTGGTGTGCAATCGGTTAAAGAGATTTATTATTACTATAATAAATTTAATTATAAAACCGAGATCATGGGAGCAAGCTTCCGCAATAAAGAAGAAATTATGGAATTGGCCGGTTGTGATCTCCTTACCATTTCTCCTGCTTTACTTGAAGAGTTGGGCCAATCGGATGCTGTATTAAAACCCGGCTTAACACCTGAAAAAGCGGCATCTTACAACATAAAAAGAGTAGAACTAAACGAAATGGAATTCAGATGGAACATGAATGAGAACCCCATGGCTTCCCAAAAGTTGGCTGAAGGGATCCGTGGATTCAGCAACGACATCCGTACCTTGGAGAAAGCATTGCGGCTACAGTTATAGAAATAGGTTAATGGACAAAATAATGTTTAGCCAATTTGAGAGAGAGTTGAAAGTATTTGGTGAAAAACATTAATTTTGCAGTCCTAATTAATCGGCCTCATAGTTCAAGGGATAGAATAGGAGTTTCCTAAACTCTAGATCCAGGTTCGAGTCCTGGTGAGGCTACCAGACGAAGCAGGGCGAGAAGTTTATCCCGATAGGTGAAGCCGTATCGGGAAATCCTGGTGAGGCTACCACCGAGAAGGGATTAATTCACTGGTTTGTAAGTTAATCCCTTTTTTATTAATCTGAATTATCTCATTTCCCATACTTCAGGCTTCCTCTGTCCCATTTATATTTTTCTAATTTTGTAAAAAAGGCTCAATGGACAAGAAAGCGTTAAAAAAACAATTGTGGGAAGAATGTATTGCGCTCGAAAAAGAGCGCATGACCCAGTTACAACACGAAATTGATGAGGCTCAACGCCTGGCCAACGAATATGGTGCCCCTAAAGATCGCTATGATCCTTACCGCACCAAGCTGATGCTTCAGCACGATTTGTTTGCCCGGCAATTAGCCAAAGCAGAACAGCTGATGACCGCTTTGCTGAAGGTTCCCATCGAAAAGGACTTTGAACGGGTGGACTTCGGAGCTTTAGTAATCACCGAACAGCAGAAGCTTTTTGTTTCGGCAGCCATCGGAAAAATAGATTTTCAAGGGGAAAGCTATTATGCCATCTCCCCATTGGTTCCAGTTTATAAAGCCATGGAAGGGAAAACTACCGGTGATAGTTTTCAGGTAAATACGCATAAATTTAAAATTATAGATGTTTATTAGTGACAAATCGTTGACAGCTATACAACAGTTCTATACCAGCCTTTGTGCTAATAAAACGATTTAGAGCAGACGATGACAGCGCCGCTCAAAAGAATAATAAAATGCCAAAATATTTTGATATAATCGATGATTCTGTCATAAGGTAAAGTTCTTTACAAAGTATTCGATGTATTCAGTGATTTTTGTTCCTAAATAATAAGGTAGATTCATTAGTAAATAGGGCTTGCCTGTCGGAGTAGTATGATTCTCGATATTGAATTTTCCAGCATATATCCGAATAGCATAGGGATGCGGGCTCATATCGATAAATTGATGAAGTGATTTAAGCGAACCTGTACTTCCAGACTTAATCTCAATTGGGATTACTTTGCCCTGGTAGTTCACTACCAAATCGACTTCAGCACTTGATTGTGTTTTTTCGCGCACCCAAAAATGTGGCTTATGACTACTAATCGTGTTAAGCGACAGGACCTCCTGAGTTATTATATGAGGTATGATAGCTCCCTTAAAAGAAGTGCTTAGATCAGAAACACCAAGCATTTGAGCTTGTATACCTAATGTGTAATTGATTATACCCGTGTCTAAGAATTGAAGTCTGGGTGACTTTTTAAGATCAGCCCTTATTGGAGGTTCAATATCTGTGCTTGGGTATATAAGCTGTATTATCTTCGCTTCATCCAGATTACGCATAGCTTCGCTTACTTCTCTTGACTTATAATTGGAGTTGCCAAAGTTTTGAAATTTGATGCGTTGATCAACATAGAGAGGAGCTGTAGACATAATATGTTTTATTACTTTTCGGCCTACTTCACTGCTCGTATATTTTTCTACGTCGTTCTGATAAGTTCCCCATATGCTCTCATATACTTTGGGTAAATCAGCAATGCTCTGTTTCTGAATATAGGTTTGTATTACCTCCGGCATACCGCCTATGATAGCGTATCGATTAAACAAATCGAGCAGGATGCTGTGTGCATAATCATTAACAGGGATGTTTTCAAGTTGTTCAAGGGCACCTTTATGATTGATTGCACTAAGGTATTCCATAAAATTCAAAGGAAACAGATACAAATACTCTACTCTCCCCACAGGAAAACTCTTTACCTTTCTCAGAGCAAATTCCAGCAATGAACCGGCTGCTATCACATGCAAATCCGGAATATCTTCGTAGAGATACCTCAGCTGCTGAATAGCTTTTGGAGATTCCTGAATCTCATCGATAAAGAGCAGCGTATCGCTTAATTCTCCGGAAGGAATAGAACGAGCAAGCAGAAGCCTATCAACTAATGTCTTAATATCGTCGATATCTTCAAACAGCCGCTTTTCTGATTCTTTTTCAAGATTGAGTGCAATCTGATGGGTATACGATTTTGCAAATTGCATGACCAGAGTGGTTTTCCCAACTTGTCGTGCTCCTCTCAAAATAAGTGGTTTGCGCCGCTTATCGTGCTTCCACTCTTCTAAATTGGCTGATATATGTCTCTTAAATGTCAAAATAATTATTATTTATTGTAACAAAACAAGGGCAAATATATCATTTTTTTGTAACAAAACAAGGGCTGTTTTGTAAATACTTTGTAACAAAATCAGGCTTGTTAATGTCTTCTTACGCTTTATCGTGCAAGAAGTATTAAAATGCCAAAATTTTGAGCAATCGACAGGCTCTGAAAAGAATCAAATTGCTGAGATGACTTCTCCCCCGCAGCTTGTTTTCCGGTTTTTCTAAAATCGTTCTATATTATTTCATAAATTTACGTAACCTTTTTGTATACAGTGTTTTTGAACTAACGCTAACCTTCACATTTGGAATAAATCGTATTTATAATGGTTCTATTTTACACCAGCATTTATATAAAATTATTCATATAAAAATAATCTCCGTACTTTCGCGCCCAATTTACAAATAGTTGATTCGTTTTATAAACTTTTAACAAATCACAATGGGGACAGAGTCTATTATTGTATTTATACTGGCAGGAGTATTTTTGATCGTTTTTGCCAATTTTCTTTCTAACCTAATCTCTTTCAAGTCTGACAACATAGCAAAACGTGAACCCTATGAAAGTGGGATGCGGACGATCGGTGATACCTGGATACAATTTAAGGTAGGCTACTATTTGTTTGCCATCATTTTCTTAATCTTTGATGTAGAAGTTATCTTTCTTATCCCTTGGGCTGTGGTATACAAACAAGTCGGAAGCGTAGCCCTTGTTGAAATTATTATCTTTTTAATCATTCTGGGTTTAGGTTTATTATATGCTTGGAAAAAACGGGCGTTGACATGGGAATAAAAATGGAAAATATTACTACCAACCAAAGTATTCCGGCTGATTTTCCCGGAAAAATTCTTCCCGGAGGAAACGGAGGAAATATCATTGTTACCAAACTGGAGAAAATAATTGACTGGGGCAGAAAGAACTCTCTGTGGCCTCTTTATTTTGGCACCAGTTGCTGTGCTATCGAAATGATGCAAACAGGCGCAGCAAAATACGATTGGTCAAGGTTTGGTTTCGAAGTTGCCCGAACAACCCCTCGTCAGGCTGACTTAATTATTATTGCAGGTACCATAACCGTGAAAATGGCTCCGGTATTACGACGCTTATACGACCAAATGGCAGAGCCTAAATATGTTATAGCCATGGGAGCCTGTACCGTTTCGGGCGGGCCTTTTTTTTATAATTCCTATTCAGTAGTTAGGGGTGCAGACCATATCATCCCGGTAGATGTTTTTGTGCCGGGTTGTCCCCCACGTCCCGAAGCATTGCTTGATGGGATGTTTAAACTGCAAGAAAAAATCTATAACGAAAGTATCTCGGATCGATCCGAGAATAATCCTGTCGATGGTTTTGATGAAGGCCTTCACTCCTAAAAATTCCAATCATGACAAATGAAGAATTAAAAAATAAATTATTGGGCTGGCACCAAGACTTGCAGTTTTCTGAAGAAGGCGCCCCCTATTTAAATGTGGAGGTACCCTTAAGTTTACTGAAACCGCTGGCTGCAAAATTAAAATCAGACCCTGATTGCGCCTTTGATTATCTGTTTTGTGTTACCGGTATGGACTTTGGCAGTGAATTAGGAGTTGTGTATCACCTTGAGTCAACTACCTTCCGTCACAATTTAGTAATGAAAGTAAGAACCGCTGATCGGGAAAATCCCGAAATAGACAGCCTCAACGAAATATGGCCCGCTGCCTATTTGAACGAAATGGAGGTATTTGACTTTTTCGGTATAAAATTTAAGGGACATCCCCATTTGAAAAGGTTATTTTTGACTGAAGACTGGGTAGGATACCCGCTTCGCAAGGACTATGTTGACAATGTGAACATGATAATAAGGTAAGAAAAATGGGAGAATTTTTAACCGACAATATCAAAACACAGGAATATTTTCTGAACATGGGGCCTCAGCATCCTGCTACCCATGGTGTTTTAAGACTACTGCTTCAGCTCGACGGCGAGGTTGTAGAAAATCTGGACTTGGATTTGGGCTATGTGCATCGATCCATCGAAAAAATGTGCGAACGCTTAAGTTACCCGCAAATTATTCACCTGACGGATCGTCTCGACTATCTGTCCTCTCACATGAATAATGAAGCGGTGGCACTGGCAGTGGAAAAAGGGCTCGGTATTGAGGTTCCCGACAGGGTAAAGGTCATCCGTACCATGATGGCAGAGCTGACACGTATTTCCTCGCATGCCTTATGGTGGGGCGTTATGGGAATGGATATCGGTGCCTTGACCGCGTTTATGTATGGCTTTCGCGAAAGAGAGTTGATTAACGATATTTTTGAAGAGACATGCGGTGCCCGTCTGACGATGAATTATAATATGGTTGGTGGTGTCCGCTACGATTTGCATAAGAACTTTCAGCAAAAGGTGAAAGATTTTATAAAACATGCCCGGAAAAAACTTCCCGAGTATGACACCTTGCTTTCAAATAACATCATCTTCCGGAAAAGGCTTCAAGGGGTAGGTGCTATTGATAAAGAAAATGCTATTTTAAACGGACTTAGCGGGCCTACAGCAAGAGGCTCAGGGGTTTCCTGTGACATTCGCAAAATCCATCCTTATAGTGCTTATGACCGGGTACAGTTTAACGAAATTACCTTCCCCGAAGGGGATTCTTACGCACGTTACCGGGTACGTATAAGAGAGATGTGGGAATCGCTTTCCATCCTGGAGCAATTGGTTGATAATATTCCCGAGGGCGATCATAAGGTAAAAACTAAAGCGATCCTCAAATTACCGGCAGGCGACTATTATCAGAAGGTCGAATCTGCCAGGGGAGAATTTGGTGTGTATATCGTAAGTACGGGGGAGAAATTCCCTTCCCGGGTAAAATTCCGCTCACCCAATTTTGCAAACCTGAGCGCACTGAGTAAGATGGCCAAAGGATTTAAAATTGCTGATGTCGTTGCTATTTTGTCTACGATTGACATTGTAGTTCCGGATATTGACAGGTAAAATTTGAAATAACATATAGAGATGATTACTTTATCGATATTTACTAATATACACCAGTGGCTGCTAGGATTGCTGCAAAATGAACTTGGCGTCCATATCCTGGAATTAACCTTGATCGCATTGGCCTATCTGGGCTTGTTTGCGATAATCGGCTTATTGCTTGTATGGCTCGAACGTAGAGTTGCCGGATTCTTTCAATTGCGCTTAGGGCCTAACCGTGTAGGCCCAATTGGACTGTTCCAAACACTGGCAGATGCCTTGAAACTGGTATCAAAGGAATTAACAGGCACCGATCAGGCCGATAAATTTTTGTATCGACTGGCACCCTATTTTGTCATTGTCACAGCATTAATTTCTATGTCGATCATTCCTTTTTCTCAGGAAATACAGGTCTTCGACATCAACATCGGGGTGTTCTTTTTCATTTCTATTTCTTCCTTGGGAGTAATCGGGATTTTCCTTGCAGGATGGTCAAGCAACAACAAATATTCGCTCATTGGCGGAATGCGTACGGGTATCCAAATGGTAAGTTATGAGTTGTCGGTGGGCATGGTAATCGTTACAATGGTAATCCTATCGGGCACCTTACAAATTTCACAAATCATTGCTTTGCAGCAGCATACATGGTTTATTTTCCAGGGACATATTTCTGCCCTTATTGCTTTTATGGTCATGATGATTGCTGCTACAGCCGAAACCAACCGTACTCCATTCGACCTGGTTGAAGCCGAATCGGAACTGGGAGCCGGATTTCACACGGAATATTCTGGAATGAACTTCGCTTATTTTTTCCTGGCCGAATTTATTAATATGTTTCTTTCTGCTGCAATTATCGTGGTTTTGTTTTTTGGTGGTTGGCTTTCTCCCTTTGGCATAACGGCTGGAATCCCTTTTATGGGTATCTTTTGGTTCACCATTAAAGTTACCGGAATTATCTTTCTGTTTATGTGGTTCCGCTGGACGTTTCCCCGTTTAAGGGTCGACCAGATATTAACACTGGAATGGAAATATTTACTGCCCATTAACATGGTGAATATCGTTTTAATGGCATTATTGGTTTGGTTAGGATTAACCTTTTAAAATAGCTTTCGGATTATGAGTTATTTATCAGATATCACGGGCGGGATTAAATCGCTTCTTGCAGGGATGAGTGTTACGGGAAAGTATTTCTTCGTAAATCTTATTACCCGCAAAGACGTCATCACGGTGGAATATCCCGACAATTTGGATACCCTTAAAATGTACGACCGTTTCAGGGGCGAAGTAGTGATGTGGCATAACGAAAACAACGAACATCGTTGTACGGGATGCCAGGCCTGCGAAAGAGCTTGCCCTAACGGATCAATAGAAATAATCTGGAAAAAAGAACTGAATCCTGAGACAGGAAAGTCAAAACGGGCTATTGATAGCCATATTTATCATCTGGGGATGTGTACCATGTGCGGTTTATGTATCGAATCCTGCCCTACGGATGCCATTGATTGGGGACAAGACTTTCACCATACCACCTACGACAGAACGCAATTAACCAAAGTGTTGAACAAACCCGGTTCGAAAATCATATCGGGTACAAAAGAATAATTATGGAAAGACTGATTTTTTATTTCATCGCAGTAGTTATTCTGGTATTTTCGGTAATGGCCGTAAACAGCAGGAATATGATGCGGTCGATTATCTACCTGCTTTTTGTTCTATTGGGCGTTTCCGGAATTTATTTTATGCTCGAATATAATTTTCTTGCTGCCGTTGAGCTGGCAGTTTACGCGGGGGGCATTATTATTTTATACATTAATGCGATCATGCTGATCGATAAAATCGGCGTACCGATGGAGAAACCCAAAGTCGGAAGGCAGATTTTAGCCGGTATCATTAGTGTCTTCAGTTTGGCCGTTTCCCTTTTTGCTATCTACTCATACCATTTTATTCAAGCAGCTCACCCGAGGGGAACTTCCGTGGAACAATTAGGAAAGCATTTATTAAGTTATGGCGATAACGGATATATTTTGCCCTTCGAGCTCATTAGTATTTTCTTTTTGGCAGTTTTGGTGGGAGCCATCGTCATTGCAAAAACATCCAAACCAATAAAATAAGCAGCATCATGATTGAAGGTGTAAGCATCTACGAAATTTTAACGCTGACAACTACCGTCTTCTTCATAGGAGTCTACGGATTTGTCACCAGGAAAAACCTGATGGGGATGTTAATTTCCATCGAATTAATCCTCAATTCTGCAGCAGTCAATTTTGTTGCTATCAACAAATATCTCTTTCCGGCAAAGATGGATGGAGATATTTTCAGCATTTTTATTATTGCGGTAGCCGCTGCTGAAACGGCACTGGCACTGGCGATTATTATTAACCTTTATCGTTTGGTCTTGTCAGTGAAGACAAAGGATTTAGAAACCATGAAATATTAAGGCTATGGATTTAAGATTTTCAGTGCTCATTCTGCTCATTCCTTTATCTGTCTTTCTGATATTAGGTCTTTTCTTCCGAAGGATTAAGCAGCCCCTGGCAGGTTATATCGGGATAGCCGGATTGTCCCTCACAAGTATCCTGTCATTTTTTGTGGCTTATGAGTATTTTTTCCACATTGGAAATGTAGGTGGAGTATTTCAAAAAATCGTCGTCGGACAAATAAGCTGGCTACATTTTACGAGCACCATGAGTATAAATTTGGGAATATTGATTGATCCTATTTCTGCTCTGATGTTGATTGTGGTTCCGCTTATTTCGCTTATGGTTCATATTTATAGCATGGGTTATATGAAGGGGGAAGGCGGCTTCACCCGCTTTTATGCTTTTTTGTCTCTGTTTACCTTTTCCATGCTCGGACTGGTGTTGTCGTCCAATCTTTTTCAAATTTATATCTTCTGGGAATTGGTGGGGGTCTCTTCCTACTCACTTATTGGATATTATTACACCAAACCTTCCGCGGTATTGGCTGCAAAAAAAGCTTTTATTGTTACCCGCTTTGCCGACTTAGGCTTTCTGATAGGACTTCTTATCCTTTCCTTTTATGCCAAGACGTTCGACTTTGTAACATTAACCAATCCTGCTTTTATCCATAGCCTGAATGGACAGACTACTACTTTTATTGGCTTATCGGTAATTACCTGGGCACTTATCCTTATTTTTATAGGAGGAGCTGGTAAATCGGCCATGTTCCCGCTGCACATTTGGCTGCCCGATGCCATGGAAGGGCCCACGCCCGTTTCGGCACTTATTCACGCTGCAACGATGGTTGTTGCCGGTGTGTTTTTGGTAGCCCGCCTCTTTCCAATGTATTATTTAATTGAAGGCGGAATTGCCCTACAGCTTGTTATGGTGGTGGGTACTTTTACGACCTTATTCGCCGCCATCATCGCTATTACACAACACGACATTAAACGAGTGCTTGCCTTTTCGACCATGTCACAAATTGGCTATATGATGTTGGCATTGGGGGTTTCAAGATATGAAGGTCCTGACGGCTTGGGTTTCACGGCAGCCATGTCTCATCTTTTTACACACGCCATGTTCAAAGGCTTATTATTCCTTTGTGCAGGTTCGATAATACATGTCGTACACAGTAATTATATGCAGGATATGGGCGGACTTCGGAAATATATGCCGATAACTCATATCACTTTTCTCGTGGCCACTCTTGCCATTTCAGGAATCCCTCCGTTTTCCGGTTTCTTCAGTAAAGATGAAATCTTGGCAGCCGCTTTCGAACATCATAAGCTGGTTTGGTTTACCGGTTGGATTGTAGCAGGGCTGACCTCCTTTTACATGTTCCGTTTATATTTTAGAATCTTTTGGTGGAACGACCCTGTATATAAACACAAACCACACGAATCGCCCAAATCCATAACTTTTCCGTTAATCATTTTAGCTTTTATGGCCGCTTTTTCAGGATTTATCCCTTTCAGTCACTTTATTTCACCCGATTATATTCCATTCCAATCCCACATGGAATGGGGCTTGGCGGGTGCTTCAGTAGGGATTGGTTTAGTCGGATTTATCTTCGCGTGGGTTCTTTATAAAAAAGAAAACGACTTATCAACCCGATTATCTAAGGCCTTCGGTTTCTTCTACAAATCGGCATATCGTAAATTTTATATGGATGAATTGTATATGTTCATAACCAAAGAAATTGTTTTTAAACGCATCTCGGCTCCTTTTGCCTGGTTCGATCGCCATGTGGTAGATAGCTCCATGAATGGAATTGGTAATTCAACGGTCTGGATCTCTGATAAAATCAAAGGAATCCAATCGGGGAGAGTACAGGATTACGCCATGTATTTTGTGTCGGGCGTTACTATTATTTCAATGATATTATGGTTTTTAATAAAATAAATAAGAACAATTAATATGGATATCTTAACACTGTTTGTAGTTGTTCCTGTCATTACGGTCATTGCTTTGATGTTTGCTAAAGGTAAAAAGCAATACCGGGTGGTGGCTATGATTGGCTTTATTATCCAGGCTTTAATGTCGTTTAACCTGATTTATCAATACCTTCAGGAAAGAGCTTCGGGAAACCACCACATCATGGTATTCACCAAAGATGTGGTTTGGTTTGCGCCATTAAATATACATTATGCCATTGGAGTGGATGGAATTTCAATATTGATGATCCTACTAACATCTATTATTCTTTTGACCGGAATTTTTATTTCGTGGGAAGTTGATGATCTGCCCAAAGAGTTTTTCATCTCATTAATTGTATTGTCAACGGGTGTTTTCGGCTTTTTTATCTCCGTGGATTTATTCACCATGTTCGTTTTTTATGAAATTGCTGTAATCCCCATGTATCTGCTAATAGGAATCTGGGGAACAGGGCCACGCGAATATGCTGCAATGAAACTGACCTTGATGCTCATGGGGGCTTCCGCGGTCCTTCTTATAGGAATATTGGGGCTTTATTTTCATTCGGCTCCAAATGGCGGCCCTTACACTTTTAACATCTTTGAAATTGCTAAGCTGAACTTGCCAATTGGTGTTCAGCGTTTATTCTTTCCCTTTGTGTTTGTAGGCTTTGGTGTAATAAGTGCTTTGTTTCCGTTTCACACCTGGTCGCCCGACGGTCATGCTTCGGCACCTACAGCTGTTTCTATGCTGCATGCAGGCGTTTTGATGAAGCTGGGAGGTTACGGGATTTTCAGGATTGCCATGTATCTTATGCCCGAGGGAACACATTACTGGGATAATTTTTTCCTGGTGCTTGCCATTATCGGAGTAGTGTATGGTGCCCTGGCTGCTATCAAGCAAACCGACCTGAAATATATCAATGCCTATTCTTCGGTGAGCCATTTGGGCCTTGTGTTAGTAGGCCTGCTCATGATTAACCAAATTGCCTGGAAAGGAGCCATCATTCAATCACTTTCCCACGGATTCATTACAGCCATGTTTTTTGCCTTAATCGGGATTATTTACGGCAGAACCCATACCCGGCTCATATCAAAGATGAGTGGTTTGTTGGTCTTTATTCCGGTAATCGGGATTTTATATGTGCTTGCCGGCTTAGCCAACCTTGGCTTACCAGGATTCAGTGGTTTTGTTGCTGAAATGAATATTTTTGTGGGTGCTTTTCAACATACCGACACCTTCCATCGAGTAATTACCATCCTGGCAGCTTCTTCTATCGTCATTACGGCAGTTTACATATTGCGGGTGGTGGGTAAAATCCTTATGGGACCACCGATGGCAGAATATGCTGATTTACCTGGAATTACATGGTATGAGAAAACCGCTACTTTTATTTTGTTGGCCTTTGTCGTACTCATCGGAACCCTGCCGTTCTGGTTTGGCGATATCCTTACAAACAGTATCAGACCGTTTATTGAAAGATTATAACCTAATAAGGTAAGAAATGAATTGGAACCAAATTTTGTTGATGCGAGATGAAATCTCTTTAACTATTATCATCCTTGTGATATTAGTAAGCGATTTGATCGTAAAAGACGATAGAAAAAAAATAATCAGCAATATCGCTATTGGCTTGTTCGCAATCCATACGCTGGCTGGATTCATCCCTATGCCCGAAGGTACTCTTTTTGGGGGAATGTTTAAAACCGATCCCTTGATTTTCGGCTTTAAAAACATTCTTAATATCGGGGTATTCCTTATCCTGTTGCAGGCAACTTCCTGGCTAAACGATAAAATGCTTGGCATGGCCAAAATTGCTGAATTTTACATCGTTTTATTCTCCTCGGTACTTGGAATATATTTTATGGTGTCTGCCGGTCATTTCCTGATATTATATTTGGGATTGGAATTGTCCATACTTCCTGTATCTGCCTTGGCTGCCTACGAAATTTACAACAGAAAATCTTCTGAAGCCGCTATTAAACTCATTTTGTCTGCAGCCATTTCGTCCGGCATATTTTTGTTCGGAATCTCGATCTTATATGCTATTGGTGGAAGCTTGTATTTCAATGACCTTATTGGAAAAATACATCCGTCCTACCTTTCAGTAATGGGGCTTGTATTTGTCTTTTCAGGCTTGGCCTTTAAAATCTCATTGGTTCCATTTCACTTATGGACAGCAGATGTTTACGAAGGAGCTCCTACGCCTGTTTCCAATTACCTTTCAGTAATTTCCAAAGCAGGTGCAGTGTTTATTTTAATGGTTCTCTTGTTTATTACCTTGGAAACCATGCATGACATTTGGATTTATCTGGTTTATGGCATTGCTGTTCTAACCATGTTTGTCGGTAACTTCTTCGCGCTGCGCCAACACAACCTAAAACGTTTCCTTGCCTTTTCGTCAGTTGCCCAGGCGGGTTTCATCTTGATGGGTATGACCGCTGCCAATCAGCTAGGCATTACCAGTATTGTCTATTTTATGGCCATCTATATCTTTTCCAATATTGGTGCTTTTGGTGTAGTAGAAGCGATCGCGCTTAAAACCGGAAAAGAAAATATTGATGATTATTCAGGTCTCTACAGAACCAATCCACTATTGAGCCTGGTGTTAATGCTGTCGTTGTTTTCGCTGGCCGGAATTCCTCCCATTGCAGGCTTTTTTGGTAAATTCTTTTTATACATGGCGGCGGCAAGTCAGGGATATTACGTGCTGGTTTTTATTGCCGTGGTGAATGTTACCATTTCTTTATATTACTATCTCATCGTTATCAGAGCCGCCTTCCTCCGCAAGAGCGAAACACCCATTGCCTATTTTAAAAGCGATAATTATATGAGGGTTTCTCTTCTTCTTGTGACCATTGCCCTTCTTGTTATTGGTCTTTACAGTCCTTTTTATGACTATATCTATTCCATTAGTAATATTATAAAATTCTAAAGCGATGACGTTTCAGGGAAAACACGATTTTGGGGAAATTGAAGGGGCCAGGGTCACCTTCGTAGAAAAGGGAATTACAGAAGACCGGATGAAATTTCTAAAGACCCTGCTTGAGCATAATGGCTTTAAAGTAATTAGTGAAAAAGTAAAAGCAGCTGTCGAAACTGAGCCGGACACCTATACTGTTGGCGTAGAGGATCTTTTATTTAACCCTGCAATATGGGTGTACGAAAGAAGACTTAAAACTTTAGAAAACCGCATTGTCTCCCCGGCTTATTGGGAACAGGAAACGGAAGAAACCCGGCCACAATATTGGGAGGAAATGTTCCGCAATAAAGACAAGGCCTAATCAGCAGCTTAAAAAAACACTGATATACTTAATTAACGTGTATTTGTTTTTTATGTTGGGGATTCACTGTAGCTATTGTTTAGTTCCATTTTCTGGTCACTTTTGTATTTCATCTTCCACCTTTCATAAGTCTATCAGCAATTGTAGGGCTCATTCTATTTATGATTCTTAGTAGTTTTACCTTCCCAATGTTTACTTCATATTTGTTTTTCCTAAAAGCGTTGATAAACTCATCAACTAATTCCCGAGGTGTAATTTTTCCTCTACCTCTTCCTTCCGTCATGGCCGTATCAACAAGGGGTGGAATAATTTCAAAAACTTTTATTTTATCCAGTTGATATCTTAGAGATTTTGTAAATATATGAATCCCTGCTTTTGTTCCACAGTAAATCGGAGCCTGAATTTTAGGAACGAAAGCTAAACCGGATGATACATTTACAATTGCCGAATTGTCATTTGTCTGTAGAATTGGTAACAGCAATGCAATGAGCTTTACTGGAGCGAGGAAGTTTGTATTGACTTCATACGCTATCTTATTTGCCAGTTGTGGTTCTTCTAGGAAGTTATAATTGTATTGAATTCCTGCATTGTTTATTAGAATATTTAGGTCTTTGTGTTGTTGTTCTATAAATAATGTAAGTTTATCAAGTTCATCAGCTCTAGTTATATCGCATTTGAAAGCGATAATTCGTTGGTCGATCTTTGAAAGTTCTTCTAACTTTTTTTCATTTCTCCCTACAGCTATTATTTGGTTGTCAAGTTCCAGATATTTCTCTGTAAGTGCTTTTCCAATACCTGCTGTAGCACCTGTTATTAATATCTTATTTTTATTAAGCCTCATATCTTATGATTTATTATTTTGACACAAAACTCGTAAGGATAAAAACGATATCCATTTACATATGTACAGAAATTATTTTTTCGTTCTAATTCTACTGAGTTGGGTAGGTGTAATTCCCAAATAGGAAGCTATATGATATTGAGGAATCCTATTTTCTAAATATGGGTGTTCTTGTTTAAATATTTCATAACGTTCAGAGGCTTCTAACATAACCAATTCGATTTCTCGTTTTTCTTTACGAACAAAGAACTGCTCAGCTAAAATTCGTGATAATCTTTCAACTTTTGGAAATGAATCATAGAGCTTGATTACATTATTAAAATTAGCTTCTAATATTGAGCAATCCGTTAAGCATTGAATATTAATCAAGTTTTTATGACCTGTTACCAATGCTGAATAAGCTCCTACGAAATTTGAGTCGGTAAAAAAGGTCTTGTTGTATTCACTTCCCTCATTATTGCGATAAAAAGCCCGCATTATGCCAGATGTGATAAAAGCCAATTTCCTTGAATATTCTCCTTCAACTGCCAGATACTCATTTTTCTTGAGCTCTTTCTCTGTAAACAGAGATAAAAAACCCCGCATTTCACCTTCCGGAATATGTAGGAGTGTATTTAAATATTTCTGGAATTCCTTCATTTTTCAAATGCCACACGATAGTTTGTATAATTTTCACAAGATGCCTACAAGGGTTCTCTCCATGAATTATTCAAAATGTTGATTTTTAATTACAAATATAGAGAATTATTAATTAGACCCTGTGCGGGGATAGCTATTCGCTACACGATCAATGTGGTTTATACTTCCTGACCTTTCTCTTTCAGAGATTGGGTAGATCTCTTTACAAGAAGAGTGTCTAAACTGCTTGTAACAGAATCCATGAATTAATGTATTGAAGATAAAAGGGCTGATTGTTTTTTACTGAGTAGAGATGAGTAATCATTTTCGAGTCATATTAGTGGATAATCAAGAAGCTTGGTTTTTTAACCCTACTGGGGATTATCGTGCTAGGAATGGATTGATAAAGGTGGAAATTTTGCACTAAAATAAAGATTTAGAACACCCTCATTACACTTGTCTACAGCCGCACGAAACAAAGACGATAGTGGGGCAAACACCAGATTTACCTGGCCTTAATTGTTAGGTACTGCGCTTTATCTATTTTTACGTCTAATATATTTTCCAATTTTTCGATAAATTTAGCATCATTTGCTAAAATTAATTTCTCATACAGATATACTAACAACTTAACTAATCCAAAAGTAATAACTATAGGTCATTACAATGTCTATTAGTCAAGCAGCTGACCACCAACGGTGAGTATATGAAAAGTTGCCGATTTCGAAGCACTCATTTTTCAATTTACTACAATTTTCAAAGGAGCTACAAGGTTTGATGTTACTACTATTTCGGCAATTTTTTATATACATTGTTAGCGGTTCGGCTATTTATTCTCAAACTCTGTCTTGCCAATTCAATACCAATTATGCTTAATTCCATCAAGGTTAAAAGTTTCAATAAATTTTAGTCCGACTTTCTTTAATACTTTGTGTGAACTAATATTCTCGCTTTCAGCCCTTGCAAAAACTTTATCTGCGTTAAGTTTGTCAAACGCATATTCCAATGAGGCAAAAGCTGTTTCTGTCGCAATACCTTGTCCCCAATATTTTCTAATTAGTCTGTAACCAAGGTCATAAAATTTTTTATGGTTGTTTATTACTTCAGTAACAAATTCTAAACCTGTCCAACCAATGAAATTATTTGTGTTTTTATCAATTATTGCCCAACGTCCAACGCCGTAGTCTATGTATTGTTGTCTGACAAAATTTATAATGTTTATCGTTTGTTCTTTGCTTGTTACGGTTTGGTTCCCTAAAAATCTATGGACTTCTGGGTCAGAATGAAGTTCAAACATTCCGTCAATGTCTGTCGGAAGTATCTCTCTTAAAATTAGTCTTTCTGTTTCTGCAAATATTTTCATTAAGTCAAATTGTGTCTTTCTTGTATTGTCGTTTTAGCTGACCGCTAACGAATGTATATCCACAACACTAGCGATTATTCCTTTATTATCCAGACCAGGGGTCTGCCTCTAAATAGCAGGCATCAGGTAAATACCTTGGCTTGTTTTTTGTTTTTGTGATGGTCGGTGGATTGTTTGGGTCTTTCAATTTATCCCAAAGATAAAAAAATATTTCCGGATTATGCATCGGACATATAATTTTGATAAGATGCGGGGGCTTACAGGACACATAAGCGGCGTCAGTCTGCTGTCCTTTTTATAAACTTTCTGGTCAGTATATTATATATACCCATTGACGTTTGATCGTTCCTTGTGGATGCGCCACAAAATTTCACGTCTTTACATTAAAAGGAAGTTGATTGACAATGGCTTATTATCAAAACCTATGACATTTTCATTGTCCGTATTTTCATTTACAATTCACTCATTCATGCATTTATGTAGCACCAAAAAATAGCTGCCGAACCAAAAATAAAAAAGGGACTAACTTACAAAGATGTAAATTAATCCCCTTTTCTGTCTCCCCGCAGGGATTCGAACCCTGGACCCGCTGATTAAGAGTCAGCTGCTCTGCCAACTGAGCTACGGAGAGTCATGATGTGTTATCTTGGCTTCAAAGCCAATTACAACATCATTTTCGGGTGGCAAAAGTACTTTTTTTTATTTTAACCATTGACAAAACGGGCAAAACTTCCCGCTATTTTTTAAATATAATCCCCGCTCCAAACCAAGCTTCAAATGAGCTAATCCGACGCAATGTTCCGGCATCTGATCAATTTCCTTATTTTTGTTTGTTATAAACCCATGGAGTTGGAGAATAAAAAAAACACATCAGCCCTAAAAGTCAATGCCGGTATCGAGAAACCCGACTCCGTTAACCCGGCTATGCGCTCAGATTTAAAGAAATACAAGAAGGCAAAGCAGGATGCAGCCATCTATTTTGAAGGCATCCGGCAAGGAGATCGCAGCCTACTCAGTCGTTCTATCACCCTCATCGAAAGTGTCCTTCCAGAAGATAAAGCCGTTGCCAGCAAACTTATTCAACAGTGTTTGCCTTTTTCCGGTAATTCGATCCGAATAGGCATTACAGGAGTTCCCGGAGTGGGTAAAAGTACTTTTATCGAAACTTTCGGCCTCTTTTTGATGGAGCAGGGAAAACGGGTGGCTGTCTTGGCCATCGATCCCAGCAGCACCCGCACCAAAGGGAGCATCCTTGGTGATAAAACCCGTATGGAGCAACTAAGCATCCATCCTCATGCTTTTATCAGGCCGTCGGCCAATGCGGGCACGCTGGGTGGTGTCGCCCGGCAAACACGCGAAAGTATCCTGCTGTGTGAAGCGGCGGGTTTTGATACAATTTTTGTAGAAACCGTTGGGGTCGGACAGTCGGAAACGGCGGTTTCAAAGATTGTGGATTTCTTTCTCTTGCTGATGTTAGCCGGTGGCGGTGATGAGTTGCAAGGCATCAAAAGAGGCATCATGGAAATGGCGGATCTTATTGTCATCAACAAAGCTGATGGAAACAATATCCAGCAAGCTAAACTGGCGAAACAGGCCTATGAAAACGCCTTGCATCTATTCCCGGCACTTGCCAATGGTTGGCAACCCAAGGTGCTGACCACTTCGGCTGTCTCCGGACATGGGATTGCAGAGACCTGGCAACAAATTGACACTTTTATCTCCCTCACCAAAACCAATGGGTTTTTTAATAAAAACAGACAGCAACAATCGCTGGACATCTTGGATCAAAGCATCAGGGAAGCCATTGGCACCCATTTTTTTGCACAGGAAAGCACCCAAAACCAGCTCCAAAACTACAGACAACAAATTCTGGAAGGGAAGCTATCACCCTACGAAGCCGCCGGCTCCCTCATTGAATTTTATCTACAGGGGTTTTCCAAAGCCTAATATTATCCGCTCATTTCAATAGATGAAAATTGGGAAACCTTCTCCTCTTTTGAAACAAAACCATACGAAATGAACTACCCCGCCGCAAGCGGACGGAGCATTATACTCATTTATCCCGATACGCTGCGCTATCGGGATTCGTTCAACTTACAAATTTTAATACGTTTCACTTTTAAAATTTGAGTTTCACGAATCAGCACAAACAATCCTCATAATAGCTGTTCATTAGTGAACGCTTTTGTTCGTTTCGATAACATTTTTTCAGGCGTTCCTCATGCCCAGAAAATCGTATAATCATCTTTATATATGTTGTTTACAAGCTTTGGCATGGTATTGGTGAAGCTATAAACATATTGAAAATTTTAATACGATGAAAACTATAAAAAACTTAATCCCGATCTTAATCTTGTCTCTTCTCTTATTGAGTGACAACATTTATGCACACAACGAAAAACAACTAATCAGTCAAACGGAAGAAAGCATAGCTTTAAACGAGGAAGCATACGTCGAAGATATCCCATTTGACACGAGCGTTATAGCCGCAGCAGCCACCTATAAAAAGGAAATGGAAAAAGTCTTTGCCTTAGAAGAGGAAGCCTATATCGATGACATTCCTTTCGAAACACATACGACTGCTTGTTTTGAAGAAGATAAAACTGCCATTCCCGAACATTTTCCTCTGGAAGAAGAGCAATACATCAACGATATCCCTTTTAACACAGCCCTGATTGTAGCGGTGATAAAAGCACAATCGAATCTTTTGGCTCAGCGACGATAATCTGGTCAAAAAAGTTCATCTTGTAAATTTTGGTTAATTTTTACATTTTTGGAAGCCCCTCACGGGGCTTTTTTTATCTGATTACAGCCGGCAGGTTAAAATAATCTGATTACATTCGCTTTGATAAATTAATGAAATATGGATTACGCACAAAGCAAGGTAAAAGTATACCGACAAGAAGTGTCTTTTCTTCCTGATCAAAGCCGCGTTATAACCAAACTATTTGATTTAGATAAGGTTAGAATTTACAAAGTTTTTGATCGTATATTGAATCTCTCCGATAAAGAAAGGGACATCATTCTAAAACAAATACTTGCTAATTTTAAAGAGAGGCACAAGAATGTAAAGCGTATTTTCAAAGATAACTTTGATGAAGTCACCAAACACTTGGACATTACCATCTATAATGAGCTCCCGCTGGAAAAGAAGCTCTTAATAGGAGCCTATTTCACACTGGAATATTCCATTGAATCAGCGGCCTTATTTAATCCATCCATAGTTCCTCATCCATTCCAAAATCCGCTGGATCTCGATAAAGATGAGCTAAAAGTGAGCATTAGTTTCCGCGCTGTGGGAGAAGGCCATATGTCGTCGGTGGTTTTCCGTAGTGGCATACTCGACAAAAACGGGGATATTCGCATGGATCCCATCAGCCATCGGGTAGAGATGGCGAAAATCATACATTCTGCTGAATACAGCGCAGAAGATTTTGCCATGAAACTCAAGGACATGGGTCAATATGACTGTGTGAAGGAGGTTTTTGATGAGCTCCTCGACTCATTTACTGTTGAAGAAATGCAATACAGCCTGAAGCTTTTTCGTGAAAAGCATTCTCCAAGCAAAAAACAGGAACTCGCTATCGATACCCTTTACTGGATAGTCCGCTCAAACTATGAAATGGAGTTTTCGGAAAACTCTGATCTTTCTGAAAGGGTTATTTTTCCACGTTCCACTACCGACATTCGAGCCATAGAGGATGCCCGTTTTGTAGCTTTTAATGAGGAAGAAGGAGATATTACGTATTATGCTCCTTACACAGCTTATAATGGCCTCACCATATTGCCACAGCTTATCGAAACGAAAGATTTTTATCGTTTCCGTATTAGAACCATGACCGGTGCCGGCTCACAAAATAAGGGAATAGCAATGTTCCCTGAGAAAATTAATGGCAAATATGCCATCATCTCGCGTAACGATAGTGAAAACCTATACATCATGTATAGCGACAACGAGACCTATTGGGACAAGCCTGTTTTGTTGCGCGAGCCAACCTATTATTGGGAGTTTATCCAAATAGGGAACAGTGGCTCTCCTATCAAAACCGAGAAAGGCTGGCTGCTGCTTACACATGGCGTTGGCCCCATGCGCATTTATGTTATTGGTGCTATTTTACTGGATCTTAAAGATCCTTCTAAAGTGATTGCCGAATTGCAAGAACCACTGCTCATTCCCATGGAAAGCGAACGCAACGGTTATGTTCCCAACGTAGTTTATTCGTGTGGTGCAATGCTACATAACGACTGGGTAGTCATGCCTTATGCCGCCTCAGATACACGCTCCGGGATCGTGAAATTTAAACTACAGGAAATATTGAAAAATATGGTTGGCACGGGTAATTCAATGACGAATTAAAAATTACGAATTACGTGTATCCCGGTGCCTAAAGTGCATAGGGTGACCGCTGAATGACACAACAAGATAAAAGACAAAAGGAAAATGATAAAAGAAACATGACCATCGAATGACGGCGAAGCCAAATGACCATTCATCCAATTACCTTCTTATAAACCGCTTCATAGCCATCCAACATTTTTTCCATACTAAAACGGTTTAACGACCAGGAACGGCATGCTATCCTGCTGATATCTTCCAGTTTTCCGATCGCTTCTACCGCTCCCGCTATGGTTTGTACCAGAAAACCGGTTTCACCGTCTTTAATCAGTTCAGGCATGGAACCACGTCGAAAAGCAATGACCGGCGTTCCACAGATCATGGCCTCAGCAACACTCAAGCCGAAAGGTTCTTCAAAACTTATGGGATGTAATAAGCCTGAAGCAAAACCCAAGAGTTGGTTTCTCTGCTTCGGGCCTGAATTCCCAACGTAAATCACAGATTTATCATCCAAAAACGGTTTTATCTTTTGCATAAAATAATCTTCGTCCTGAACCAATCCCGAGATGATGAGCCTCCTTCCTGCCTGTTTAGCAATTTGAATGGCTTCCCAGCATCCCTTTTCAGGATGAATGCGCCCGAAAAACAACAAATAATCTTCCGGGTTTTCATTAAAACTGAAAGCGGCCGAATCAATCCCATTATACACCGTAGCCATATATTTCAGTGAAGGATTTCGATCGGAATTGCTTATGGAAACATAATAATTGTTCGCATTATATTTTTTGTACACCGGAATGATTTTCGGAGAAGAAAAACCGTGAATGGTGGTCACCATGGGGGTGGAAACCAGGCGGGAGTATGTAAGGGGAAGAAAATCGTAATTATTGTGAATAATTTCAAATTGATCGGCCATTTCCATAAAATGAGCAATATGCAGGCATTCACACACTTTGGCATCCATCTCGGGATGTTCGCCGTAAGGCTGTTCGCACACGGCTTCCAGCTTCCCTTTGGTAATGGAGTCGGAAGTGGCAAAGAGGCTGACTTCATGGCCGCGAGCCACCAACCCTTCAGTAATATTTGAGGCCACCTGCTCCCAGGGTCCATATTTTCGTGGCGGCGTTCGCCAGCAAGCAGTAGACAGAATGGCAATTTTCATGGCTTTGATGGCTTAGTTTAGTAAATAATTAATCTTTGGTAACTACCTTTGGATTAACGGATTCTATTTGTATGCTCGTGTTCGAAAGCGATCAACACCGTGAGGTGAGCAAACAGGTACGCCAGCGTACTTTCTGCGCCCTGGTTGCGGTTTATCCCTTCTTTTTCGAGACCGTCACAACAGCCTTTGGTTTCGTAATCATAAAGCGGTATTCGGAGGTCGTTTTCACCCAAAAACCAAAGAAAAGAGTTTAGCGTCTTGTGTAAATAATTTTCACCGTGGTTCAACACCACATAAGCCTTTTTATACATTAAAACCATCGACATCGCATCAATAGGCTGCTGAGCAAAGCGTGATCGGTTCCCTCCTTTATGATACCAGTCCTGATTTCCCACCGGGGAAATGTAATCCGACTTAAAAACAACGGAGGTTAAAAACTCCATGCTTTCAAGTGCTATTTTTCGATATTTTTCCTCTTCGCTTATTTCATAAACATAAAATAGCGAGGCGGGTAATATGCCGTTGTCATAGGCCAAAACAGATTCAAACCAATGCCAGTTCTCCGCTTTTTCCATTTCATACGCCTTAATGAGTTTATCTGCCAGTTGTTTCATCTTCATGACCATGCCCTCATCATAAGGAAAGCGTTCGAGATAAAAAGCAATGCCAATCAGCGTATCAGCAATCCCACGTGGACTTTGCAAGCTTGAAAACCGGGGAATGGAAAGATCAAAGATCCTTTTAGCCAATTGAAAAAAGGCATCATTGGGTGAATGTGAAAGAAGAAAGCCTAAGGCCCAAATGGTTCTGCCAAAAGCATCTTCCGAACCTTCGTCATCCATAAACCGTCGGTCGTAGCTGAGAAAGTTGCGAAAGCGGCCATCCTCAAGTTGCATATAATTAACAAAAGCCAGGTAAACCGACATGAGGTTTAGTGCTTCCGGCTCTTTCTGACGACTGTAGGCCATGGTCATCACGAGAAGTGCACGGGCATTATCGTCCAGACAGTAGCCATGATGATAATTGGGAATATTGTAGCGGGCATGTTGCAAGATGCCTGTACTGTCTGTTAAACGTTTGACGTGGGTAAGACTAAGTTTCGGAAGCAGGGTCGGGTCAATAATATTTTCCTTTTTATTGCGCGGTAGTTTATAATTTTTGATGGCGGTTTTGGCTGCGTCCACATACCTCTTTCCCTGCAAAGGCCAGGTAGCTTTCTTCCCATAATTAAACGCCTTTCTACTGATCCGTTGCCTTTTCTCGGGATGATCAAGCAGGTCATTCAAAACGGCAGCAAGTCCATCTGGATCATTAAATGGAAATAATACACCCCTTTCCTTATGAAGCAATTCCACGGCATGCCAATAAGGTGTTGATACCACAGCAGCACCGGAACCTACCGCATAGGCAAGAGTCCCACTTGTAATTTGTGCCTCGTTTGGATAAGGCGTGATGTAGATGTTGGTAGCCGATAAATATTCGCAAAGTTCTTGTTCTTGTAAAAATGCATCAATAAATATCACATGCTTTTCGAGCTTATTTTTACTCACCAGGCGTTTTAAAAAGTTCCGGTATTCTTCTCCCGAATGCTTCACCACGTTGGGATGGGTTTTCCCCAGGATAATATATTGAATTTCCGGATGTTTTTCAACCACACCGGGCAAAGCCCTAATGACTGTTTCTATTCCTTTACCGCGGCTGATGAGGCCAAAGGTCATGAGTGAAATTTTATTTTCGAGGTGATATTTCCGTTTATAAAAATCGTGTCGTCCGAAATCGAAGGCAGGAAAACCATGTTCAATAATCCTGATTTTATGCCGGGGAACCTGATAAATCTCCGTCAGAAAAGTCACTGCCATTTTGCTCATCACTACCAGCTGAGACGCCTGATGGGCTATTTCCTTCATGATGGCCTTTTCGCTAAATGAAGGCTCTTTCAATACTGTATGTAAAGTTACCAACAAAGGAACTTTTAGCCTATGGAGCAATGGAAGGATGTACACCCCGCGTTTCCCGCCGAAAATACCGAATTCATGCTGTAAGACACAGATATCGGCATTGTGATTAATAAAATCTACTGATTTTAAATAGTCTGTTTGGCGGCTTTCGCGAATGGTATATTTTACAATATCAGGATATGGATATGATTCTTCGCGGTCGTCCATGGCGACCACAAAGGCCGAATAATCCATTTCTTCCGGGCTAATACTCCCGGCCATTGCCCCGATTAAGTTTTCGGTAAACGTCGCGATGCCGCATTCGCGGGGTTGATAAGTGGTAATAAATGCTATTTTCATAATTTCCCCTTCTCTTGCTCCCAAAACTAATATCAGCTTCAAAGTTACTAAATCCGTGAAAAAAGAGAGAAAACATAAGTATTTTTTAACTTTTGAAGGTGTTGACAGGTGGGTTCAAGACAGAGATCCGGTAGGCTTTTGATACGGCTTTATACGGCAATAAATTGTTTTATAAGTACTTTATCTGAACCATGATAAGCTGACGATCCAAAAGGTTGAAAGACTAGCATGAATAATGCAACGAATAAACTTATAGAAATGATTAACTTCCATTTACTTTTAAATAGCGGATACGGTTGGTTTATGTATTCTTTAATCATCAGTTCGCTTAATGTAGATGAATTATCAAATCTACCAATTAGTTTGGAAAACTCAAAGACATTGGTAGAAAAGGTAAGGCATAGTTATTATCATCACTGAAAAATTGGGAAATGGATATGATGATTCCTTGATTTTTACAATACATAGCCCGAGATTCAGATGAACACTGTGTAGGTACTCTTTCAATATCTTTACAAAAAGGCATTAAAAGTTTTACTCGGGGTGACCAAAACAAACTCCCAGGCCCCTGGCTTTTTCAATAAACGGATGTGTGGGAGATACCAGACGTAGCTTTCCCCCCACTTCACTTAGGGGGATATCACTAATGGATTCTCCGTTTTTCATGACCATCTTCCCATAATCTCCACGAGCGATTAATTCAACGGTATGAGCACCATAGCTGGAAGCCAGCAGGCGATCCATAGGTGAAGGACTTCCTCCCCTTTGAATATAGCCAAGAATGGTCTTTCTGGTTTCTATACCCACGCCCTCTTCAATTTTCTCTGCAACATAAGCGGCTGCCGATAATTTTTTGGGCTTTTTAATTCCTTCGGCTACCACCACGATGGAATACGGTTTCCCTGATGTTACCCGTCTTTTCAGATACTTATTCACAAATTTCATATCATATTCAACTTCAGGGATTAAGATTACATCACCACCACCGGCCATTCCGGCATACAAAGCCAGCCATCCGGCATGATTACCCATCACCTCAATCACCATGATTCTTTTATGTGAATTGGCCGTAGAGTGCAGGCGGTCGATGGCATCGGTGGCGATAAGCAGAGCCGAGTCAAAACCAAAGGTCTGATCCGTGCCCCATACATCATTATCGATGGTTTTGGGGATCCCAATCACATTGAGGCCTTCATTAGCTAATAAAGCAGCCGTATTCATGGTGCCGTTTCCCCCAATACATACGATACAATCAAATTCTTGTTCCAAATAATTTTTTTTGATCAGCTGGGGCTTTTGGTTCGCCAGTTGATGATCCTTCTTGAAAGGTTTTTCACGCGAGGTTCCCAATACCGTACCTCCCAAAGTCAATATCCCCGAAAGGGAAGACTCATCCATGGAAATATAATCATTATGTAATAAGCCCAGGAAACCAGATGAAATGCCCACTACTTCCATGCCATATTTTAGGATGGCCGTCTTTCCAACTCCTCTAATCGCTGCATTTAGCCCAGGGCAATCCCCGCCGGCAGTTAAAATACCTATTTTTTTTGGCTTTGTCATGATTTATCTTTTAAAAAATAAGATATAACAAATTTACTATTTTTGAGCCATCTATCCATAGCTGGAAGTTTAAATTTTAAATACTACGTATGATAAAGAAACGAAAAATTGCATTTCACTGGCAAATTTTAATTGGGATGGGGATTGGTGTTCTCTGGGGTTTATTGGCTGTCCATTATCAATGGATCCTGTTTACCGATGATTATATCAAACCATGGGGGACTATTTTTATTAACTTATTAAAACTCATTGCGGTTCCACTGATTATCGTTTCACTCATCAGTGGAGTCAGTAATCTTACGGACATCTCCAAGCTTTCCAGAATTGGTTTCAAAACACTTGGATTTTATATCCTCACTACGGTTATTGCCATTAGTGTGGGATTAATAATTGTCAATATTACCAATCCAGGTAAAGTCTTCCCTCATGAGAAGGCCATGGAGTTCAATCAAAAGTTCTCTAAAAACGTTAAAGAAAAGCAATTGCAAGCTGCTGAATTAAAAGAAGTGTCACCCTTACAACCCCTGGTTGACATTGTTCCGTCTAACTTTTTCAAATCACTTACCGACAATACCAAAATGCTCCAGGTTATCTTTTTTGCCATTTTATTTGGCATTGCCATGGTTTTTCTTCCCGAAGATAAAGTACAGCCTGTTAAGCTCTTCATCAACAGCCTGAATGACATCGTGCTGAAGATTATAGACATCATCATGAAGATGGCTCCTTATGGGGTTTTTGCATTGATTGGAGCCTTAATTGTGGATGTCGCTGGAGAGCACCCAAAAGATACACTATCACTTTTTGCTGCCTTGGGTTTGTATGCCTTTACGGTGATCCTGGGTCTGCTTATCATGATATTTATGATTTATCCCGTTTTTATCAAGCTTTTCACTAAAGTAAAATACCGGAAGTTCCTCAAAGCTATTGTGCCAGTGCAACTCTTGGCGTTTTCCACCAGCTCAAGTGCTGCTACTTTACCATTTACCATGGAAACAGCCGAAGAAAAGCTGGGAATCTCTAACGAAACAGCCAGCTTCGTTCTCCCGCTGGGAGCAACGGTTAATATGGACGGAACAAGTCTGTATCAGGCGGTAGCTGCTGTTTTTTTGGCCCAGGTTTATGGTATGCATCTTGGTCTGGGGCAACAGCTAACCATTATCTTAACAGCAACCCTCGCCTCCATAGGATCGGCAGCAGTACCCGGTGCGGGAATTGTGATGCTGGTGATTGTTTTAACAGCAGTCGGGATACCCACCGAGGGTATCGCATTGATTTTTGCTGTGGACAGGCCATTGGATATGCTTCGAACCGCGGTGAATGTTACAGGCGACACCGCCATTGCCAGCATCATTGCCAGTGGCGAAGACGAACTGGATTTGGCAGTAGCTAACAGTTAAGGGTTTAGAGTTTTCGGCTAATACCAACCCTGCCGCCATAGCTCAGTCCACCTCCCAGCTGGAGGTTAATGCCCCAATTCCGGTTCCAGAAATAACGACCCCCGATTTGGAATCCGGCGATTAAGGGGCTTGTGCCTGCTTGCTTGTTAAAACGAAGTTTAAAACCGACATTTAATCCGGCATAAAAATCCCAAATAAACTCTTTTTTAACATTATCTATCTTTTTGAATACAAACGTAAAGTCCTTTATTATATTTTGAGCGCTTTGCAAAACCCTCTTTTTGTCATCCTGTCCGAAGTCACGAAGTGATTCCTGTGGAAGACTCCTTCGGACAGCAGGACAACAATTTTTGATAGCGAAATTTATCACAAGAATTACTTCTCTCCCGTTTTGTCCTCCTGAACGATATTTCCCTAATTTTACTCTTTTAATTTTTGCCAGATATGAAAAACAGGAAAGTCCTTATCTCTCTCTCCATATTGCTTGGTTTTATTGTGCTGGTTTGGTATTTTTCAAAACCGACTTCTTCCTCCGGCGAAAGCATTGTTACCGTGGTAAAAGAAGGCCGATTTATCATTGATGTTACTACCACGGGTGAATTGGAAGCCTTAAGTAGCGAAAAAATAAAAGGGCCTAATTCGGTAGGCCTGCGGAATGCACGAATTTGGAATTATACCATCGAAAGCATTGTCCCCGATGGAACAGTAGTTGATTCAGGTCAATGGGTAGCTACCTTGGATCGAAGTGATTTAGAAAATAAAATTAAAGATCAGGAGCTGGAAGTTGAAAAACTACAAACGCAGTATACCAAAACGCAACTTGACACCACCATGAACCTACGCAATGCACGCGATGAGCTGGTGAATATGAAATATACTCTTGAGGACAAGCAAATTGTGGTTGATCAATCATTGTATGAGCCTCCCGCCACCCGGCGTCAGGTAAAGCTTGATCTGGAAAAAACACAACGGACATTTAAACAAACCAAGGAGAATTATGGTTTGAAAGCTGAAAAGGCACAAGCAGACATGACGGAAGTGGAGGCCAGCCGCACCAAGGCAGAACGTATGTTGAATGAACTGAAGAAGTTGAAAAAAGGTTTCGTGATCTATGCCCCCAAAACAGGAATGGTTATTTATAAGCGTAGCTGGGAAGGTAAGAAACAAGGGGTTGGAGCACAAGTGTCGGCCTGGGATAATGTGGTCGCTATTTTACCTGATCTGAGTGCCATGAACAGTCGAACCTATGTGAATGAAATTGATATCAGTAAGGTGAAAAAAGGACAAAAGGCAGAGATAAGTATTGATGCTTTTCCTGAAAAGAAATTTTCCGGCGTAGTTACCGAAGTAGCCAATATGGGCGAACAGATGAAGAACTCAAATGCCAAGGTTTTTGAAGTAATTATTCGTGTTGATGGACACGATTCTGTTCTGCGGCCGGCCATGACTACCAAAAATCGTATTATCACCGAAACCTTAGATTCTGTTCTTTATGTGCCTATCGAGAGTGTTCACGTTAACGATTCGCTAAGCTATGTTTATAAAGCACATCGAAGGCAACAGATAATAACCGGCAAGAGTAACGATAACGATATTATTGTTAAGGAAGGGCTGAAGGTTGGGGATAAAATATTGTTGCAAGCTCCTGAAGGTGCCGAAAAGTGGGCCTTCAGATTTTTACCCAAAACAAAGGTGGCCGAAAATAAAAACCCTGGAGTGAATGGAGATTCTTTGCATGGCCTCAAGAAGCCATCTAAATAGCAAAATAGGAGCGAGTTATATACCGATTCCCTCCTGATATGAAAGGGAAGGAATAGATAAGAAATTTATACTTTCCTGATTTTTTGTTCAATGTGTGAGGTGGAATATCCGGGGAGAAAATCTATCGTAAGGATTTCTCCTCCTTTGTTTTTCACAATATCGTAACCAATAATTTCTTCAGCTTTGTAGTCACTACCTTTCACCAATACATCCGGCTGCACTATTTTTATCAATTCATAGGGAGTTTCTTCGTCGAATAGCATAACTGCATCCACAAAATGGAGAGAAGCCAATATTATTGCCCGCGAATATTCTTCGGTTATGGGTCGGTTAGCTCCTTTCCCAAGCATTTTTACGGAGTGGTCGGTATTGACACCAACAAACAAAAGATCGCCAAAATCTTTGGCTTTACTCAAATAATCAATATGTCCCAAATGGAGAAGGTCGAAACAGCCGTTGGTAAACACTATTTTCAACCCCCTAAAACGCCATAGTGCTAAGCTGGATTCCAAAGAATCTGCAGACAGAATTTTTCGTTTAATGATTTCCAAGTGCTTCATTGCGTGGTTTTTGGTGTTTGGTTAACAAGATGGTTAAATAACCCAGGGCACCTACGCTGATGTTCAGAAATGTTTGTCCGGCATGTGTGAGGACAGCAAACGACATGGCAGATTGGGCGCTTATGTGATACAATTCAACCAAAACGGACTTTACTATAAAATGATATGCCCCGATTCCTCCGGGCACGGGAGCGACTATCCCCAAACTACCTATGGCCAGCAAGGTAAGCCCGTTCATAAAGGTTAATCCACTGGTTTCTGCAAGCATCCTAAATGGGAAATAAACCATCAGCGCATAAAACAACCAAATCATGAAAGTGTAAAAAAGAAATGTTTTCTTCCTTTTCATGGTTTTGATGGTTCTAATCCCATCTATAACACCCTTGCTAAAAAGTCGAAACTTTTGGTAGAAAGGTTTTTGGTTTAACTGATCTTTATTTTTTTTGAGGTACCAATAGATGGCTACAAACACTAGGAGTATTATAAGTCCGCTAATGCTGATGGTCCAGATATTTGAAAATACCTTTTGTACAAATGGGTCAAAAAAGCGATGTAAAAAATCTCTCAGCAGCTGCACTTGGAAAATAATAACCAGAAAAATTAGTAAAACCAAAGTCAGCAGGTCGAAAAAACGTTCGGAGATTACGGTTCCGAAAAGCGCATTGAAAGGAATGTTTTCCTTTTTGGACAATACGCCACAACGAACAAACTCACCCATTCGGGGAACACCGGTATTTACCAAATAGCCAATCATTAAGGAATAGAAAGTGGTTGAAAGACGGGTTTTATAGTCTAAGGTACCAATTAAAAGGTTCCACCGGGCAGCACGAAACAGATGAGAAATAAGGGTGAGGAAAAGCGACAAAATCAACCAAAAATAATTGGCATTACGCATCTCGTTCCAAACGCCTGCCAGATCAAGTTTTCGAAAACTCAACCATAAAAGAGCCAGCCCAAAGAGCAGAAATAGAAGATAGTTGAAGACAGAAATTACCCGTTTTCTCAAAACTATGGGGTTTTATTTTAATTGGTTATGCTCACCGGGGAAAATGATAAATGGTTTGAAACTTTTAGCTGATTCAAAATCGAGTTGGGCATAGGAAACGATGATCACCATGTCACCTACAACAACCTGCCGGGCTGCAGCTCCATTTAAACCGATACTTCCTGTCTGCCTTTTGCCTTTAATGACATAAGTGTCAAAGCGATTCCCGTTGGTAATGTTATAGATGCTTACTTTTTCATTTTCGACAATATTGGCAGCATCCATAAGATCTTCATCAATGGTGATGCTACCGATATAATCTAAATTAGCTTCAGTTACGGTAACCCGATGTATTTTTGATTTGAGTACTTCAATCAACATTGTTTATTTTTTAAGCTAATAAAGTAGGGGACAAAAGTATTAAATAATACGGATGTTGTCAATCAATCGAACATCTCCTAACCAGACAGCAACGCAAGCCAGGGTGCCTACATTATCGTTCCATCCATCAACCGGCTGAAGGTTCTTGTCATCTACGATATCGAAATACTCCAATTTGAAGTTTTCATTTCCTTCAAAAATATTGATGATCATTTGCCGAAGGGGATTGGCACAAATGTGCTGGCGACGCAATTTAGCTTGCCGTAGGGTTTCATAAATAAAGGGAGCAATTTTTCGTTGTTCAGCTGTCAACAATCGGTTTCGTGAACTTAAGGCCAGTCCATCTTCATCACGAACGATGGGGCAGGGAACAATTTCGACAGCGATATTTTCAATTTCAACCAGCTTTTTGATGATGGCCAGTTGCTGAAAATCCTTTTCTCCAAAATAAGCCCTATCGGGTGCGACGATGTCAAAAAGTCGTTTGACAACAATAGCTACGCCATTGAAATGACCAGGCCTGAAAGCCCCCTCCATTACCTTTTCCAAGAGGCCAAAGTCATAGGTTTTATCCACGACCTCCGGATACATTTCTTTCTCGTCCGGAGCAAAAAGCACATCACAACCAACTTCTTCAAGCAGTACGCTATCTACCTCCAAATCATGAGGGTACTGTAGTAAGTCCTGTTTCTTGTTAAACTGAATGGGGTTTATAAAAATACTAACCACCAACAAGTCATTTTCATTGCTGGCTTTACGCATTAAGTTTAAGTGTCCTTCATGTAAGGCGCCCATCGTGGGCACAAATCCAATCGTATTACCCTTGGATCTCTGCTCATCAAGAAAAGCTTGGATAGCTTTTACGGAGGAAAATATCTTCATTAATTAATGTTACTTACGATTTTCCACAAATCGTTTTCAAGACTCGTTTTGGGTGACTCGATTATACGTCCGATTTCTTTGCCTTTGTAATAAATAATAAAGGTAGGAACTCTACTTATGTTTAAAGCTTTAATATCGGTAGCCCCGGCACTGAGGGATCGGTTTACAGCAATGATTTTTAATGTAGACGTGTGAAAACCGCTTTCATCCAGAATTTTATAAAAACGGCCAACTTGCTTTCTGCTGTCACCACACCAACTGCCAAAAACGATAGTGATTTGTGTTTTATTGATTTTCGTTTTAAGAAGATCTATCTTGTTTTTATTGGGTTGGTAGCTGTTGTATTGTGGTGTGAAATAAGAACCAAAAAGTGGGCCCAGAAGCTCAGTTTTAGTACAGCTGCCAATTAATATTTTATTTTCTCTCTGCGGTTCAACTTGACCATCCTCCGGCAGATCGGCTTTACTGTTACAGCAACTGCTTAATTCCTTATGGTTGAGCTGAGAATCAGTATTCGCGCTGTTTTTATGTTGCGAATAGCCAAATGGAATAAATACCATCAAAAGTGTCATGGTTAATAAGATTTGCTTTGTCATAATATGTACCTTTAATCCTTTGAAAATTTTTACAAAGTTAGGATATTTCCAAACATCCTTTCTCAAAAAGTTAACAGTTTTTTTAATGCCTTTCGATATGGGTGAACAGAAGAATAAAGGAGACCAACCTGATAGCCAGGAAAGAATGTCTTTTGAGGTGGATAAATACCAGCAGATTCCGGCGGTCTATTTTGAAACCTTATCTCACGATGAGTTGTCTCAAAAACTCAAAGCCTTTGTTCATGACTTATTGTTGAATGATTTTAGCCGCTTGTGTAATTTAATTTATCGCCATGATGTGGCAGAATCCAAATTCAATAAAGCACTTTCGTATAATGATTTAGAAAAACAGGCTGCGGCCATCGCCGAATTGGTCATTGATCGTGAAATGGAAAAAAGATCAAGCCGAAAAGCTTATCGCGAACACAAACAACAACAAGCTAAATCCATAGGAGATAAAGATATTGTTTAGTTGAAAAGTGTCCTTTAATCTTCCGAAAAATCCTTTAAAAGTTGCCGGTAGTGAGAAAACACATTGGCTCGAGAAACAAATCCGGTATACTTGGTACCATCTAAAACTACAAGATTATATTTTCCCGAATGTTGAAATTTTCCAGCAACGGTTTCCATATCATCGCTGAGTTCCACAATAGAAGAAGGATGAAGCATTAAACTTCGAACCGTTGTGCTTTCGTACAACTCAGGCTGAAACATCAAGTGCCTGATTTGATCCATGATGATGATGCCGTAAAAGTTATTTTCGTCATCCACCACCGGAAAAACATTACGTTTTGATTCAGCTACGACTTTTACCAAATCGCCCAGGTTAGCCTCTGGGGAGATGGATTTGAAGTTAGTTTCTATTAGGCTTTCTATGCTCATCATCGAAAGCAAAGCTTTGTCCTTGTGGTGCGTAAGCAGATCCCCCCTTTTAGAAAGCTGAATGGTATAAATGGATCTGTTCGACATAATGAGCGTAATTCCATAGGAGGTGGTGGCAACAATCATAAGGGGTAAGAGCAGCGAATAACCACCGGTAATCTCAGCAATGAGAAAGATGGCCGTTAGGGGAGCATGTACAACACCTGCCAGCAATCCAGCCATCCCAACCAGGGCAAAATTACTCACCGGAAGGCTGGCAAGACCCATAAAGTTCATGGATTTGGCATAGAATAATCCGGTCATGGCACCTATAAACAATGTGGGTGCAAAAACACCACCGATTCCCCCGGCCCGAAAGGTGAGCGACGTGGCTACCACTTTTAACAAAATGACGGCCAATAGTAATAGTAGGCCAATGCCTTCATTGTCTTTGAAACCATAGAAAATACTGTTATCAAAAATAAAACTCAGGTTTCCTTTTAAGGCTGTGTTGATGGCTTCATAACCTTCGCCGTATAAAGAAGGAAGCAAAAAGATTAATATCCCCAGTGCTCCGGCGCCAACCAGAAATTTATTAAACCAACCTGGAATCTTATCGAAGAGTTTTCCGCTATATACGTAGCCCTTAATATAATAGACTGATACCAAGGCTGTAAACACACCAAGCCCAAAATAATATATGGTTTCGGAGAGGTTGAAACTGTATTGAACCTGAAACGGATACAAAACATCCTGACCCAGAAAAGCATAAGATGTTAAGGCTGCCACAATGGAGGCCAAAAGCAGGGGTATCAGAGAGGTCATCGTCATGTCAAATAGAATGACCTCCAGGGCAAATACCACGGCAGCAATGGGTGCCTTGAAAATAGCTGACATAGCAGCCGCTGAAGCAAAGCCCAGAACAGCCACTACCTGTTTATAATTAAGTCCCAGTTTTTTTGCCAGCACCGAACCAAAGGCGGCGCCCGTAACCACGGTAGGGCCTTCCAGTCCTACTGATCCGCCGAATCCGACAGTGAGCGCACTGGTGATTACCGATGAAAAAGTATTATGGGGTTTTATGATGCCATGGTTTCTCGAAATGGAATACAAAACAATAGGAATACCATCGCGAACATGATGACGAAGAATAAATTTGATAAAAAACAAGACGAGCAAAAGGCCTACTGCAGGATAAATAACATAGAGGTAATTGGAATAGTCAGTCGCGAAGCCTCCCGTTAGCACTTGGCGGATCAGGAAAACCAGATTTTTCATGATCACGGCAATCATACCGGCTAAAAATCCCACGACGATGCTTAGGATGATCATCAATCGTTTGGAAGGGATCTTCCGGCTCATGATCAGTAAACGGTCTGACCAACTTCTTTTCTTTTTTTTCATGTTTCAGCCGCAAATTTAGTAATATTCGTGTCTTTTTAACAGTTTTTGAAAAGCTTTTCGATTGGCCTATAGGCAGAAAGGAGAGAGCGAATAATAAGTTTTGCTGTGGCAAAATATAATATGGAAGAAATACGAGGAAGCGTTTTTTCAAAATACTATTGAAATTAATGCAGACTTATTTATCCTCGGTTTTACTGAGCTTGAGGCTAAATGCCATATGGCCTTTCCTTGATGATTTTTACTATCTTTGGAATTACTATGGTTAAGCCACAAAACCAGTAGATTATGAAAGAAAACGCAATAATTGAGATCATATCATAGCTACCTTTTAACAGAATATGCCCCGATGAACCTGATAAAGAAATAATTTCCATTTAGTAGATACACAATTGTTGGGCAATATTTTAAAGAATGAATAGCCAATTTCAAATACAAGTAGCAAAAGCATGGCAAAATGCAAAGTTGACAGCTATTGATCAAATTAATACTTGTTTTTATCCAGATTGTAATAAACCATCGATTAATTCTCACATTCTACAAAAGAATGGGATTCTCTCTGAACTTGAAGAAAATGGACATGTAATGCAAATGGAAATTAACCCATTTGGTGACAATATCCATTTTTTTAAAAGAACAGGAATTAACAAAGCCTTTTCATTTAAGTGTTTTTGTTCGCATCATGACATAGAATTATTTGATTCAATAGAAAAAAAAGAGATTAATTTTTCAATCTATAGGAATTATCGATATCGAGAAAACTGAAAATATCATTTGGAATGATTTGAAAACAGGACAAGAATCGTTTGTTTTTCTTGTTAGAGAAATCTCAAGAATACCACTTTGTTTATCCGCCTTCTTTAATTATGAAACAACACGTGAATTAAATGAATACTTACAAAAACATGGAGAAGACAAAGAGAGCGTTTCAGATATTTTTATAAACGTCTTTCCTTACCAAGGAAAGACAAGATTCATGATGGCCTACAAAAAAAAGGACGAGAGAACAGTAAAACAATATGTTAATAGCATTTTTAAGGAAAGTGAAAATAGACTTTTATCAAAACTAACAAACCTGGTTTTGTTTCAATGCGAGACGTGGGTAACTTCAGAAAGTTTTTATAAGGAAAGAATTAAAAATTGTGAGAATTATTTTGGCTATGCTACTGATTTCTCTAATGCTAATGATAATGAGCGGATCTTTTTCAAATTGAATTTATTTAAAGAATCATTTTGCAAAGACATTAGACAATGGAGTAAAAACGTTGGCTAATAAATAGTACTATGAGCAGTATGCAAGACCCAGCGATGAATAGATGTTGAACTACATCCCGCTGACACGAGCTTGTAGCTCGTGCCTCTCTCTTTTCTTCATGTAGTGCCGCGGCACGAAACGTGGACGGTTAGCGGATATTTATTTAGGTAAAGGCACGAGCTACCAGCTCGTGCCAGCAAGACGAGATAAATACAATATGAACCTATACGTAGGTTAGGCCCAAGTTAAAAGATTTTTTCTTTTAACTTATGATATTTCAATAGATAACCATATTATTCAATAATAACTATGAATATTTTAATAGTTAAAATAAATACATTACATTTGCATCAACTTATGATATTTTAATAGTTAATGCAATAAAACACATTAACTACGTATATTTTAATCATTAAAATAGTAAAATGATGGATAATTGGTTGTTTTTAACAGAGCAAGAAATTTTAAAAGAAATAGGTAAAAGGCTTAAAAAGATAAGATTACAGCATAACCTTACTCAAAAAGATATGAGCAAGGAAGTAGGTTTAAGTATTTCAACCATTAGTCTGATAGAACAAGGGAAATCTACAACGGTTGACAGTTTAATAAGGATTTTAATAAGATTAAATCGAATTAAAGACTTAGAATCAGTATTTAGAGTTGGGGAAAACTTAGAGTTGAAATTGAAATTTGAAAAAGCAAAATTAAAAACAGAAAGAAAGCGAGCATCTAAAAAAATAAAATAGCCATGATAGTAGAGGTGAAGTTGTATGATGCAACATTAGGCACAATAGAGTGGAATGATAATAAAGGCAGTTCTACTTTTCAATATAGCAATGAAGTACTAAATGGAAGAATAGAACCTTCTCCTATAATAATGCCTACACAAGAAAGAATATTTGAGACGAATCGCGACCATATTAACTTTCATAACTTACCTTATTTATTATCGGATTCAATGCCAGATGATTTTGGTAATATCATGATGAAAGAATGGTTAAAGCTGAATAAATTATCCATTGATGATATTAACCCTGTTGACAGATTAACCTATGTAGGGAGAAGAGGTATGGGAGCTTTAGAGTACGAACCTATTAATCATAAAGAGAACGACAATTACAATGTAAATATTGGTGATTTATTAGAAGTTGCAAAAAAAGTTTTAGAGGGCAAGAAAGAGATTTCTTATAATGATTTAGATAAAGATAGTTTATCTGATATATTAAGAATTGGATCTTCTGCCGGTGGGGCAAGAGCAAAGGCTTTGATTGCTATTAAAACTGATTCAAATAATAAAATTGAAGAAATTAGACCTGGTGATATTATTCAACCGGAAGCTTATTCATATTGGCTTCTTAAAATTGATGGCGCAAATGAAAAAACATTAGGAGAAGGAAAAGGTTTCGGTAAAATTGAATATGCATACTATTTAATAGCAAAAGAGTCTGGTATTGAAATGTCTGATAGCAGATTATTTGAAGAAAATAACAGGTTTCATTTTTTGACTAAACGTTTCGACAGAACAGATAAAGGAGATAAAATTCATATGCAAACATTTGGGACTTTAGCAGGGATTGACTATAAGATTCCAAAGGCAAGTAGTTATGAAACATTATTTAGAGTAATGAAAATGCTTCAACTGACATATAATCAATTTGAACAACAATATAGGCGAGTCTTATTTAATGTTATAGCAAGAAATCATGATGACCATGTAAAAAATTTCTCCTTTTTAATGAATAAAGAAGGAAAATGGCAAATATCTCCCGCTTATGATATTACTTATCAGTATAAAGCCGGAGGAACCTGGACAAATGTTCATCAATCATCTATTAACGGTAAATTCGATAATTTTACAAGAAATGATTTACTAAGTTTAGGTAAAACATTTGGTATCAAAAAAGCTAATCATATTTTGGAGGAAGTTATAACAGCAGTAAGTCAATGGTCTAAAATAGCTGCAGAGATAGACATACCTAAAAAAGAAATAGAAAGTATTAGTAATAATCTGAGGGTTAATGATTTTAATAAATAGCTAAGAAAATGATTAGAAGAATAATTGCCCCGCTGGTACGAGCTTGTAGATCGTACCTCTCTCTTTTCTTCATATCGTGTTGTGGCACTAAACGCGGAAGGGTAGCGGATATTTATTTAGGTAAAGGCACGAGCTACAAGCTCGCGCCAGCATAGGTCGCCACTTATTTTTGAATTATCTGGCAGCAAACGGATATATCATTTTTAGCCTGGATAATCATGGCTCAGAATACCGTGGCCGCGAATTCGAGCAGGTAATTCATCGTCATTTGGGGGATTTTGAAATTCGCGACCAAATGGTGGGCGTCAACTACCTCAAAAGCTTGCCCTATGTGGATGTCAAGCGTATGGGCGTTGATGGTTGGAGTTATGGTGGCTTCATGATCACATCATTGATGTTGCGTGAGCCGGGCGTGTTTAAGGTGGCCGTCGCAGGTGGTTCGGTGATCGATTGGATATATTATGAGGTGATGTATGGGGAACGATATATGGATACTCCTCAGGAAAACCCCGAAGGTTATAAAAGGGCAAACCTGCTCAACTATGTCAAAAACTTACAGGGACATTTGTTGTTAATCCATGGTACGATGGATCAGACAGTGGTCTGGCAAAACAGCTAATTGTTTGTGCAAAAGACTATTCATCTAAACAAACTCATGGATTATTTTGTTTATCCCGGACACAAACATGGTGTAAGAGGGAGAGACCGTTTGCAATTGGATCGAAAGATTAAAAGCTATTTTGATGAATATTTGAAATAGGAGATTGTTGTAAAAAAAAACGGCCTCATAAAGAAGCCGTTTTTTTTTGTTTATTCGTGAAACTCAAATTTTAAAAGCGAAGCGAACTAAAATTTGTAAGTTGAACGAATCCCGATAGCGCAGCGTATCGGGATAAATGAGTTTAATACTCCGTCCGCTTGCGGCGGGGTAGTTCATTTGATGAATGATTACATTTCTAATTTCGATTTAATAAATTCGAAAAACAAGCGAACGCCAACACCTGTACCCCCTTTGGGTCGATAAGAATCTTTTTTATCAAGAAATGACGGTGCTGCAATATCTAAATGGATATACGGATAATCGGTGAAATGCTCCAGAAACTTACCGGCAGTGATGGCACCGGCTTCTTGGCCGCCAATATTTTTCAGGTCGGCGATGTCCGATTTTAGTTGTTCGGCATACTCATCCCAAAAGGGAAATTCCACGATTCTTTCATGGCTCATATCGCCAACACGGCAAAGCTGTGTGAACTGATCTTCCGCCTTTGCTTTCATCCCAACCATCGCCTGCGGGCCTATTGCACGGGCAGCGGCACCGGTGAGTGTGGCAATGTCAATCACTAATTCGGGTTGATATTGTTTGGCATAACTCAGGGCATCTGCTAAAATCATTCTTCCTTCGGCGTCCGTGTTAAGGACTTCAACTGTGGTGCCATCATGCATGCAAATGACATCACCGGGAGTGTATGCATTGCCGTCAGGACGGTTGTCGGTGGCTGGTATCAATCCAAGCACATAGACGGGTAACTTAGCGCGGGCGATAGCGTATAGGGCTCCTGCTACTGCAGCACCTCCAGCCATATCCGATTTCATGGTGTCCATGGAATTGGTAGGCTTCAGGCTTAGCCCACCCGTATCGTAAACGACGCCTTTCCCCACAAAAACATACGGCTTTTTGTTGATGGCATTTTTTGGTTTCCACTCAAAAATAGTAAAGGTGGGGGGATCGATACTCCCACGGTTAACTGCCAGCAGTCCACCCATTTTCAGGCTCTCTAACTTACTTTTGTTGAAGACCTCCACTTTTGCTCCGGCACGCTCTCCCATGATTTTCATTTCTTCAGCAAACTTAACAGCTGTTAAATAGGCAACAGGCTCATTTACAAGGTTACGGGCAAATATTACGCCATCGGTAATTAAGCGAGTCTCTTCCATGTCCTCTTCGGTCATATCGTTGTCGTAAATATCAATCTCGCGAAGGCTGTTGCCGGTTTTCTCTCCGTCCTTTTTGTATTTTACAAACTGATAATTTCCAAGAATCATTCCTTCAACAAAAGCTAACTCCTCTTCTGCGGTGGCATTTACATTGAAAATAACCGTGCGTTCCACTTTATGTTTATTAAGCAAAACCTGGCACTCATCACCCCTCATGCGGTAGTTTTCCATGCGATTGGCTCGATTTCCAAGAAACTCACCATATACAACCAATAGAATGTTTTTGTATCGGTTGATGGTAATTACTTTTTGCTTGTCACGATGTTGATGTTTTACATAAGCTATTTCTTCTTCGGTGAGAGGTGTAGCAGCCAAATCTTTCCCATCTTTTAAGAGGAATATTGTGTCGGCAGCAGTTGGCTTTCTCAGCGCTTTTCTCAATAATGTTCTCATAGTTTTATTTATTTATATATGTTTATACAAAGTTAGTGGGCTTGTTCACAGCTGTTTCTGATTCGGTCAAAAGGTATTCTTTTATTTTACTCATCACACGATCTGTAGCTCCGGCATGTTCTTTGACATAGTTTTCGGATGCTTTGGCAGCTTCATGGTAATAATCAGCAGTGCTAAGGAGCTTTTCACAAATACGTTGCAATGCATCCTGATTATCAATACTGAAACCTCCCCCGGCCTCTATTAAGTCATGTGCCTCTTGGAAACGGGCATAATTCGGGCCGAAGATGACTGGAATACCATAAACCGCAGCTTCCAGCAGGTTGTGTATGCCTACACCAAAGCCTCCGCCCACATAAGCAAGATCAGCATATTGATACATGGCAGAGAGCAAGCCAATCCGATCGATAATCAGTAGCCGATTATTTACCAAATCAGCATTAGATGCCTGCGAATAAAGGACAGGCTTAAAAGTCTTAAATTGTTGTAAAAGGGATCGTATGTGTGTTTCGTCTGTTTTATGGGGGGCAATGATCAGCTTCAGTTGATTATGGGTCTGATCCAGATAATCTTTTAATATCTCCTCATCAGCAGGCCATGTACTTCCTGCTATTAGCAGTTTGTTCCCATTCTTGAAAGTTTCAATAAATGGTAGTTTTGAAGCTGTCTGGCGTATTTTCATGACACGGTCGAAACGGGTGTCTCCACTTATTTCAAAATGATTTATTTTTACGCTGTTTAAAAGGCTGGCGGAAGTTTTATTTTGAACAAAAAACCAACTGACTTTTAGTAACTGTTTTCGGAACCAGGAACCATAAAATTGGAAAAAGTGCTGATTCTTACGAAATATAGCAGATACCAGAAAAAAAGGAATCTTATTTCTATATAAGGCATCCAAATAATTAAACCAAAATTCATATTTTATAAAAACGACCAGTTTAGGGTGGAAAATTTTCAGAAACCGGCGAACATTCGCTGGCTTGTCCAGGGGAAGATAAAATATGTAATCAGCAAGTGGATAATCTTTCTGAAGTTCAAAACCTGAGGGTGAAAAAAAAGTCAGCAGAATTTTATAGCCGGGGAATGTTGTCCGAAAGTCCTCTATAAGTGGCCGTCCTTGTTCAAACTCTCCCAAGCTCGCGCAATGAAACCATACAAGCTCATCATGGTTGCCAATGCTTTTTTCCATGTTTCTAAATTGTCCTTTTCTACCCTGTATAAAGCGGTGGGCTTGTCCGTTAAACAGGCTTGCTATTCGTATGAGAGAAGCATAAACATAAATAGAAACGCTATAAAATAACGACATAATTCAAAAATATGAAAGCTTGTTTTCCTTTACTGCGCAAAGATAGATAATCTGTATATTATAAAGACCACTTCTTTGTTTTACAAATCAAAAAAGCCTGTCGAACAGGTTGGTACGGCAGACTTTATTACTAAATGCTAAGACCATAAATCAGCCAACTTCTTTTATTAACTGACCGACCCATTTTTTGGCTCTTTCCGGGGTGAGTTCCGATTCATTATCCTCATCCAGCGCGAGTCCGAAAAACAGCTTGTTTTGCACGCCTTCCGAACTGGTGTGTACATAACCTTCCGTTGGCCATTGACCGATAAGGCTTGCGTTGGTTTTTGCAATTTCGGCTTCGACTATGCCTAAGCCATCCACAAAATGCCCGGGGTAGAGCACCTGATTGCCCAACTCAAAAGCGGCTATTTTGAGCCCGGATAAATCCTTTTGCTGAATTTCTCTGAAAAATTTATTCCACATATTATCAGTGGTGGCATCTTCCCATTTTTCAGCTCCCACAGTGGATCCTCCAAGAACTAAAAGCTTGTAATTTGATAAATTCTCAAGGTCAAAACTTGGGACATCAAAAAAATCAATGGTTTCGGGATCAAATTGTTTGTATACAATTTGGGCAACACGTTCAACATTTCCTCCCTTTCCCCAATACAACAAGGCTATTTTTTTCATTTTATCAGCATTTTTCATTTTGTAAAATTAAAACTAATTACTGAATTGAAAATTGTTTTTCTGATTTAATGATTATAAATTATCATTACTTTTTTCATCATGTTGCCGGAGCTGTTCATGAATTAAACTGGCGGAAACAAAGGATTCTTTAATTAAAAGAACGAGTGCAACAGTAGCCATTATCACTGCTAAAATTAAAAAGGCGCAGATTAATTCCTAAGAATCTTCTACTTCAACCCCTTTCCAAAAGGCGACATAATCTTTCAACTTTTTTGCAGCATACTTGGGGTCGGCATAATACCAGGCTGCATCTTTATTTTCTTTTCCATCGACCACCAAAGTTCGATAGGATGCCTGACCTTTCCAGGGACAAGTTGTGTGGCTTTCACTTTCTTTAAAAAATTCTTTTTTCACAGCGGTGGGTGGGAAATAATGATTTCCTTCTACCATGATGGTTTCGCTGCTCTCAGCGATAACCTTATTGTTCCATATTGCTTTCATCACTTATTTTTTATTTATAGTCGGTCATCAAGTAAAATCCTTACAGATAAGCTGTTTTATCAAATGTGCAATAAATAGTTATTCTGCCATTATTTTGGTGATATTTCAATTTAGCCCGAAGAATTACTTTATCTCCCATAAGCTATTCAGATAATAATGTCGCTTATCGGTATAATGTTCTAATACATCAAATCCGGTCTTATGCCCCAGTTCTTCTATCTCCTTCTGACTATACTTTTTGGAGATTTCAGTATGGATGAACTCATTTTCCTCAAATGTAAAGTGCTGATCCAATGCACCAAAACCCACTTCTTGTTTCCGCAAGGACACCAGAAAACTGCGAACTTCACCACTAATGGGTTCATAATAGGTATAATGTTCAAAATTCCCGGGATTGAAGTTAGCCCCCAGTTCGCGATTCATTCTGGTTAAAAGGTTGAGGTTGAAAGCCGCGGTAATCCCACTTGCATCATTATATGCATTCAATATGGTGTGCGGGTTCTTTTTACGGTCGATGCCCACCAATAAGAGATCCCCTGATTTGCCTCTCGATGAAAAAGTCTTGAAAAAATCCATGGCCTGTTCTGGTGCGAAATTCCCCATATTCGACCCCAGAAACAAGGTGATGTTTCGACGGTTATTCAGGTTAACCGTTTCACGAATGGCATCAAAATATTCATAATTCAATGGGTGAACCTTAAGCATGGGAAGCTCATTTTGTAGGCTTTCTTCGAGTTCTTCCAAAATATTGGACGAGATGTCGACCGGATAATAGGTAAAGTCAGCTCCTTTTTCGAGTAAATAACGCAGAAGAATTTTCGTTTTTTCACCATCTCCAGCTCCGAATTCCAGCAGGTTAAAAGGCTGTTTGAAGGCGTCCATGCTTTGCAGGATTTGTTCTTTTTGCAGATGGAAAATTTCCTTTTCGCAGCGGGTGAGATAATATTCCGGCATCTGCATAATCTTTTGAAACAATGCGTCACCCGCAGCATCGTAAAAAAACATGGATGAAATACGTTTTGGTTTTTGAGAGAATCCCCTCAATACTTCTTCCGCAAGTGAGATTTTATTTTTTATAGCTATCTGCATATTCTTCGTGATTGATTTTCATGTTCCAACTCCGTACTTTAGTCGGAAAATACCGTTTTGGCTTACAGATTGTTTTCCAAAACATTTTCATCTTTCTGTCCAACCACAATCACAATTTCTCCTTTAACGGTGTTGTCCGTATAATACGCTAACACTTCAGTAATATTGCCCCGAATGGTTTCTTCATGAATTTTCGTGAGTTCTCGTGAGACAGAAACGGGGCGATCAGCACCAAAAAATTCCGCAAATTGTTCCAGCGTTTTCACAAGTCGATGCGGCGATTCGTAAAAGATTAGGGTGTGTGGCATAGCAGCCAGTTCTTTTAAGCGGGTTTGCCTGCCTTTTTTGTGGGGCAGGAATCCTTCAAAGAAAAAGCGATCAGTAGGAAAACCCGAATTTACCAGAGCGGGCACGAAAGCTGTAGCCCCTGGCAGGCATTCCACTGCAATATCGTTTTTTATACATTCTCGTACAAGTAAAAAGCCGGGATCAGAAATAGACGGGGTGCCTGCGTCGCTAACCAGCGCCATCTCTTCACCATCCGTTAATCGCTTGATAATGTTTTCCAGCACCCTGTGTTCGTTGTGGATATGATAGGACTGTAGGCGATTTGAAATCTGATAATGTTTCAATAATTTTCCGGTGGTACGGGTGTCTTCCGCCAAAATTAAAGCGACTTCCTTTAGTACGCGGACGGCTCGAAAACTGATGTCCTCCAAATTGCCTATGGGCGTTGGGACGAGATATAGTCTTGACATGTTAATCCAGGTTTTAAGCGAATTTTCTATCTAGAACTTCACTTAGTTTTAGAAAAGCCTGATGTTCTTCATTCCATTGGTATTGTACGCTCAATTCGGTGAGGTAGGTTTGTGCTCCTCTCAGACTCGATAGGCTGTTTAATTCATCCAATACTTTATTATATTTCCCCAAATCGCCATAAAATAGTTCGTTGATAAACAGGAATTTATCATTAATACCAATGGCTTCTCGCAAATCGTTGATATGCTTTTTTTGTATTGTTTCGGCTACAGCAGACTGTTCCGAATTCGTTAAACGTTCACCCAGGCTGGTGGCTGTTGGCTCCGAAAACAAATCCAGGGTCGTTCTTACTATCTCTTCTTTTAATTCATCGCTTTTCGGTTGAGGGTTTTCAGGATAAATTGTTTCAGTCATGGAAGGCGTCTCGTCTGGTGGGACTATAGTTTCCTCAGCATTCTCCCATTTTGGCTCACTTGAGTGAATTTCTTCCACTGAATCGGAGGAATCTTCATATTCCGGTATTGGCACTATCTCAGGTATATTGTCCTGTGAAGCATTTTCCAAGACGGGCTCAGCTACCAAATTATCGGGTTTTCCCTCTTCTTCAACAACATTTAGATGTAAAAGCACATCATAAAGTTCCCTGGTTTTTTGTTGCATCAGATCAAGATCAAGCGGGTGAATTGCAGCTTCGTTTTTCTGTTGCGTGAACAAATTCTGCAAATCATGCAATAAGATTTCGATGGATTGTATGTTTTTGGAATGACTCATGGTGTATTTTTCAAATTGGATTCAGGTGATTATTAACTTAAACATAGATGAAAATTTGATGTCTTTCTTGCTACAAAAGCTAATCAGATTTGGTTAACTTTGTCCTTTCAAAAGTAGGAAGAAAATTAACAAATAATTCATGTTTCTCGAAAAAGACCGAAACAACTCGGAGCGTACCGGCTGGATAGAGGTTGTATGTGGATCTATGTTCTCTGGAAAAACTGAAGAACTTATCAGGCGTCTTAACAGGGCACGCATTGCCAAGCAAAAGGTTGAAATTTTTAAACCGGAGGTTGACACCCGCTATGATGATAGCGATGTGGTGTCGCATGATGCGAAAGCGGTATCTTCTATTCCGGTGCAAAATGCTTCACAAATTCTCTTTTATGCCGAAGATTTCGAAGTGGTGGGCATTGATGAAGCACAGTTTTTTGGAGAAGAGTTGGTTTCGGTTTGCAACAAGCTTGCCGATCAGGGGAAGCGTGTTGTGGTTGCCGGTCTTGACATGGATTACTTGGGGAAACCCTTTGGCCCCATTCCCCAATTGTTGGCAATTGCTGAATATGTGACCAAAGTTCATGCTATTTGTATCCGTTGTGGAAACCTGGCAAATTATTCACACAGGACAGTACAAAATGATAAATTGGTTGTTCTGGGAGAAACGGATTCTTATGAGCCTTTGTGTCGATATTGTTTCAATAAAGCAAGACGAGAAAGTGTTAGTGGGACTGAGGTAAACTCCTAGTTTGAGTGATATTCATGGCTTAGCTTATTTCCAATAATTTGTGTGCGTTTACAAACAATAGATCCCCCACTTCATCGAAACCTTCAAAATGCTTTTCTCCTTCGTGTTTAAGCTGTTCGTTATAAAAACCTACGATTGTGAGTGCAGCCTCAGAAGAATATTCACCAAGTATAGTTCTGTAATTCACCTCCGGATCATGTTCGATTACCGTAATATTATGGTGTGAAACGGGGATTCTTCCATCCTGCACAAAACTTTTGATGTTATTTCTTGTTTCTTCCATTTTGGCTTTATCACTTAAGATAAATAGGCTCATGCTGGCGTTTTTCCAGGCGGGGTGTCCTAAAATTACATAACTGAGAAGGATCATCAGCCTTTCGTTGTCCCTGTTGATGTCCCTGATCCAGATATGAATTCCATTGTCGTATCTGATGTTTCTCATAGAACTGCCATAAATACAGATGTCAAAATCGCCTGCTTCAACCATTCTCAAATTTTCAATAACCCGTGCCAGCTTCTCCGGTTGGTGTTTATCATATTCAAAAATAACCATGTTGTTTTTCATTCCCGATATACCGGGAATCTGAATTAGTTGTGCTATGGCAGAAGTGTAAGAGGGCGAAATTACTGTGTCAACAATCATATTGCCGATGATCTTGTTGGCTTTCAGGATCAGGCGGCTCATTACTTCTTGAGCCTCCCGGTGAGTTTCTTTGGAATAATACCCCTGAATGTAGTGAATGTATGTGCTAAATCCATGGGAATGGGAAATCCAGTTGAGCAAATCAAATATTTTGTCCCTTTCAAAAGTATCAGTTGAGATACAAATGGCAGAAGGCCGCCAGGTATCATGGCTTTTTTTTGTTGCACTTTGTAAATAAACAGCCAGTTTTCTACTTATCTGGAATATGACTCCCTGAAAAATGTTTTCCAGACCCTTTCGTTCCTGATGATACTGTTTTATCAGAAAATACAGGACAAAAATTGCCAGGACAGAAATAGAAGCATAGAGTGCGTTCATTAAAAACATCAGGATGGTAGCAAAAATAAAACCAGCCAATGAAAAATACCAGCGCGATTTGAATACAGGCCTGTAAGAAGGGTCTGCTCCAAAATGATTTAAAAAAGATATAAGGTTCATGGAAGCGTAGGTCACCATGAAAAACATAGAAATAATTTTTGCTACCACGTCTACGTTCCCGAGGCTAACAAAAACTAAAGCAAGCAAAAGAGAGATAAACGTGGCATTTTGTGGCTCATTGGCTTTCCCCACCCCTTTCCCTAAAAACGTATTGAGATTTTCTGAGGGGAAAGACCGGTCAACAGAAATGGCTTGTAAAGTACGTGGGGCAACAAGCATGGAGCCGATGGCACTAGAAAGTGTAGCCGCTCCCAGCCCAATTGGAATGATAATCCATCCAAACAAGGCAATTTTGCTCATGATTAGGGGTTCTGTCATCAGTTCATGCGGGCTGGCTGAGGCATTTAATTTCAGGGCAACAAAAACATAAACAATCATTCCTGTCACCGTTGCCCAGATAGTCCCTCGTGGAATGGATTTTTGTGGCTTTCTTAGGTCTCCAGAAAGTCCAACTCCTGCATCCATACCGGTGAAAGCCGGAAAGATAATGGCGAAAACAACAAAAAGACTGTCAAAATTGTGAAAAGGCCTGGCTACTTCCGTTGTGTAAGTAACATCAGCCACCGGATGTCCCAGAAAAAACGCCACGATAGAGAGTAGTAACAAAGCCACCACAACATACAACAGTTTTATCCCTAGCGAGGCTCCCTTTTTCCAAATAAGAAACCCCAGTATTACAAGGCTGGGAATGCTGATTCCCCTGGGGGGGATCAATATGCCAAAATGAGTATGGACATAGGCTAATAAAGGGGAAAAAGCTTCCGCAAATGCAATAATATAAAAAGCAACACTAATAGCCTGCGACAAGTAAAGAGAAACGCCTATAGTAGCCCCAATATTTAAACCAAATGATCGGGAAATCATATAATATTCCCCACCGCCTTCCACCTTCTGATTGGTTGAAATTTCTGAAATGGCCATGGCTGTTGGCAGCACGACCATGTGCCCAATAACAATCAGCAAAAGAGCACCTGCTATGCCAACCGTTCCAACAGCAACCCCAAAACGTAAAAACAAGATGGCTCCGAAGATGGTGGAGATTGCTGTGAAATAGACGGGTGCAGTTCCTAAGCCGCGTTTTATTTTAGAAGTTGAAGAGGATTCCATTTTTTACAAAAACTTATGACTCAAACATTAGCCTTCTTAAATTATTGAGGTGAAACAAAATGCAATATTAGTCATAATTGTACCATTTATTATTACATAACTACGAACAAATATATCGAAGATTATCTATTCACTATCATGAGCGTGTTGATGCCAAAGAAGTTTTAAAAAACGGGGCTCAGTCAAAGTAAAAAAGACCGTCTTTAACAGACAGCCTTTTTTAAAGAATTAAAATAGTATTATTTCCAGTAGTAAAGGGCTGAATCACCCAGTTCTTGTTCAATTTCAAGCAAACGGTTGTACTTAGCCAGGCGTTCACTGCGACTGGCAGAACCTGTTTTCAAATGACCGCCATCCATGGCAACAGCAAAGTCGGCCAGGAATGTATCGGAAGTTTCACCCGAACGATGAGAGATGAAATAACGCCAACCGGCATCACGACACATGCGTACCGCTTCAATAGTTTCGGAAACTGTTCCAATTTGGTTGAGTTTAATCAATGCCGAATTAGCAGATCCTTCCTTGATACCGCGGGCAATATATTTGGTGTTGGTCACCAAGAGGTCATCTCCCACCACTTCGATTTTGTCACCCAAACGGGAAGTGAATTTTTGAAATCCTTCCCAGTCATTTTCTCCCAAAGGATCTTCCCAAAGAACAATAGGATATTTTGATACCCACTCTTCAGCCATTTTTGTCAACTCATCACTATTCATTTTGCCGGCACCGGACCATTTGAGGTCGTATTGATCCTTTTTATTCTCCTGCAAGAAAGAGCTGGCTGCACTATCCAGGGCTATAGCGATGTCAACACCGGGTTTGTAGCCTGCTTTTTCAATGGCCTGAATAATAGTTTCAATAACATCTTCGTTGCTGTCGAGGTTGGGGGCAAAGCCTCCTTCATCGCCAACGCCTGTTGACAGGCCACGATCATTCAGTATTCCTTTTAAAACATGAAAAGTTTCAGCTATATAGCGAAGTCCTTCGCGGAAAGTAGGAGCACCGATTGGAACAGCCATAAATTCCTGAATATCCACGCTATTGTCGGCATGTGCTCCTCCATTGAGGATATTCATACAGGGAACAGGAATACGACGGGCTCCTGCACCACCCAGATATTGATACAAAGGAATGTTTGCGGATGCCGCCGCCGCACGAGCTACAGCCATCGAAACACCCAAAATGGCATTGGCACCTAATTTCGATTTGTTTTCGGTTCCGTCCAATTCAATCATCTTCCGATCGATCAGCCCTTGCTGGTGAGCATGCATGCCCATTAAAGCAGGAGCAATGAGCTTGTTTACATTTTCAACAGCTTTTAAAACTCCTTTGCCTGAGTAACGTTTTTTATCACCATCGCGTAATTCAATGGCTTCGTTTTCGCCTGTACTGGCTCCTGAAGGAACAGAGGCAACAGCCTCGGTACCATCACTTAATTCAATATAAACCCTGACCGTTGGGTTACCTCTCGAGTCGAGGATTTCCATAGCACGTATGCCGCTTATTTTGTTGTTTAACATTTTAAAGCTCCTAAAGTATTATAGATTTTTTATTCAAAAATGAAAGTGTAAAATTCGGTATTTTCCCCTGAAAGACCAAATAAAATCAAAGGAAGCTTGCAAACCAATTTCCTTGTTTGAGTGTACGACATGAAAGTGTCGGTTCTATAACGATTGCAGAAAGAAATCAGTTTGCCTTGTTCGTGCGAAATTTCTACCCAAATTTATATTTCAGGCATGTTTTGTTATTAGCCGGAAAACTGGCAATTCAATAATGTATCGGAAGATCTGACTGTAGTTGAGCATTTTGTTAGCCTGTTTTCCCTCCTCAGGGTTTATTCTCCATGATTTTTTATGTCTGTATGAGCAGGGATGGACAAATGAGCCTGAACAAGCTTCCAACCGTCAGCCCTTTTTTCTAATACGCCCGTAAAACGGACCCCTTCATAACTTCGGGCTTTTCCCTGGTATACAAAATTGTAATTCATGACTTCTGCAAACCATGCTGTTGTTCCGGTGCTGTCCACATTGATGGATTGGTCAGAAAGAGAGATGTAAGTATTGCTAATGGACGAAAATTGCTTTTTTATGGCTGCCTGAATATTGTCCCAGCCTATCAATTTTTCATCCGTGTCAGTTCCAAAAAGCAAAATGTTGCTGTTGGGTGCCCAGATTTTCTCTATCATCGGAAAATCTTTGTTTTCATTGGCGATAATATATTTTTCTAAAACGTTTCCAACGGCCTGTTTTTCTGCTTTCAAATCCACTTTCAGTGGAACATTATGATTGCACGAACTCGAAAAAACGAGAAGGAGTAGGCTGAGAATTAAGATGATTTGATTTTTCATGGTACATCGGTTTTAGTTTTTTATCTGACTGTGAATATACAATACTTTGGATTTGCATACAACAAAAAATTTCAACTCATTATAAATTAGAAGTATATAACTTTGATTATAAATAGATTGAGGCCTATATAAACTATAATTTAATTTATATCAAAAGAAAACGTTTTCGGTTTCAGCTTTTCTTTGTAAAATTGCACCCAATATAAGAACGTACAGGCTTTAGGTAAATGAAGAACAAAAGAGGTGTTAGTCAGCTGGTTATATTTTTCTTGATTGTATTTTTTACCCTTAGCACCAGCCAACATATTCTGGCTGCGACTTTAGAAAGTCATAAGGCCACTGAGATCAGTAAGGATGAACCTGATGAGGAAAGTTTAGAAATTGGTAAACTTATCGTTGAGCATATTACTGATGCATACGAATGGCATATTTTTAGCATCGGCAAACTCCATCTCACCCTCCCTTTACCGGCTATTCTATTTGATCAGGGACACTGGCTTTGTTTTTCGTCTTCTCATCTTCATCATAAACATGCTATTTATAAAGGCTATTTTATAGCTGAAAATGGTATGAATCAAGGTAAGATTGTCCGAAAAGACGATGGCGGAAAGGAAGTGCGGCCTCAGTTAGATATTTCTATCACCCGTACCGTTTTTGCTCTTTTTATCAATGCTTTTATAGTAGTGTTCCTCTTCTTGTTTATTGCCAAATCGTATCGAAAAAGAGAAGGGCTGGCGCCAACGGGAGCACAGTCGATGATGGAGCCCCTGGTATTATTTATTCGCGATGATGTGGCTCGCTCTTCCATCGGGGAAAAGAATTATGAAAAATATACGCCCTTTCTGTTGAGTCTGTTTTTCTTTATTTTTCTGAACAACTTGCTGGGAATCATTCCGTTTTTTCCCTGGGGTATTAGTGTTACCGGGAATATAGCCGTCACAGGTGTTATGGCAGTCTTTGTCTTTGCCATCACCACCTATAGCGGGAATAAACATTATTGGAAAGACATTTTTAATACGCCGGGCGTGCCATGGTGGTTGAAGTTTCCTATTCCCTTGATGCCAATTGTAGAGGTTATGGGTCTTTTTACAAAACCCATCGTGCTGATGATACGTTTATTTGCCAATATGATTGCCGGACATACCGTTATATTGGGTTTCGTGGCATTGATTTTTATTTTTGGAAAAATGAGCATGGGATTAGGCTACGGCGTTTCTATAGTCTCAGTAAGCTTTTCCATATTCCTCGATTTGCTGGAAATTTTGGTAGCATTAATTCAGGCTTACGTGTTTACCTTACTCGCGGCTTTATATTTTGGAATGGCCACTGAAGTGTCTGAACATCATTAATTTAAAAACTATTTATTAATCATTAAATATGTAATTATGCATTTATTATCTATTTTACTTCAAGCTGTAGCCGATTTGGCTCCTTATGCAAAAATGGGCGCTGGAATAGGCGCAGGAATTGCTGCTATTGGTGCCGGTATTGGTATTGGGCAAATTGGTAGGGGTGCAGTGGAAGCCATTGCAAGACAACCCGAAGCAGTAGGCGACATTCGTTCAAATATGATCGTGTCGGCTGCGCTGATTGAAGGAGTTGCCTTCTTTGCCATTGTTGTTTGTTTGCTTATCCTTTTCTTATAAGCTACAGCACATGATTTTGAAAGTAGGCAGGTGGTTGACCTGCGTACTTTCATTTTAATAATTAGAAATTAATAAAACTGAACATTATGCCTTTAATAAATCCCGGATTTGGAATCTTTTTTTGGATGACATTGGTCTTTTCCATAGTGTTGTTCATCCTGGGTAAATATGCCTGGCCATCTATTCTGAAAGGTTTAAAAGAGCGAGAGCAAAGCATTCAGGAAGCACTTGATGCAGCCAAATCGACCCAGGAACAAATGAAGCGCCTTCAACTGGATAATGAAAAATTGCTTAATGAAGCAAGGGAAGAGAGAGATGTTATTTTGGCTGAAGCCAGGGTGTTAAAAGATAAAATTATCGGTGAGGCCAAAGAAAAGGCAGAAAAAGCAGCGGCAGTCATTGTTGATGGAGCCAAAGAAAGAATCAATAATGAGAAAAAAGCTGCTTTGATAGAAATTAAAAATACAATTGCCGAACATTCCATCGAAATTGCTGAAAAAATTCTGAAAGAAGAACTCAGGGACAAAAAACGGCAAACGGAGTACGTCAATAGATTACTAAAAGAAACCAGTTTAAATTAATAGCAAAAGACAATGAGAATTAATTTGCTGGCAAAACGGTATGCAAAGGCAGTCTTCGATTTAGCTTTAGAAACTAAATCGCTGGATAGTATCGCCAAAGATATGAGGCTCGTGGACACTGTGCTAAGTGAAAACAGAATCTTGCGCAAGCTTATGACTAATGCGGTGATTGATGCATCAAAAAAAAATAAAGTAATTACCGCTTTGTTTGCTACTCATCTTCATGAGTTAAGTCTTCGCTTTTTAAACCTGATTATTCGTAAAGGACGTGAGCAATACATTCAGGGGATTTGCCAAGCCTTCGATAATATTTTTATGGAATATAGAAATATTATGCGTGCTGAGTTTACATCCTCAATGCCTGCGGATGATGAAATCCGTAAAACTGTTGTTGCTAAGTTACAGGCCATGACCAATAAAGAGATTGAGTTAAAAGAAGTGGTCGACAAGGAAATTATCGGGGGATTTATCCTCCGGATGGGAGATTATCAGTACGATGCTAGTATTGTAAATCAAGTGAGAAAGCTTCGTAAAAAGTTTTCTGAAAATTTATATTTGAAACAAATTTAATCTGAGGTAAAACAAAACATTATGGCAGACATCAAACCGGCTGAAGTATCGGCCATACTGCGACAAGAACTTGCCGGCTTTGAATCGGAAGCTGCACTGGAAGAAATCGGTTCTATCCTCATGATAGGTGATGGTATAGCCCGTGTTTATGGCTTGTCAAATGCCGAACAAGGTGAGTTGGTCGAGTTTGAAAAAAATGGCCTCATGGGTATTGTGCTGAACCTGGAAGAGGACAATGTGGGTGTTGTTTTATTGGGCGATGCAGGAGACCTTAACGAAGGAGATAAAGTAAAACGTACCGGACGCATCTCCTCCATTCAAGTGGGTGAAGGTTTATTGGGAAGGGTAATTAATACCCTGGGAGAAGCCATAGACGGAAAGGGTGCCATAGAAGGCGAACTATTTGAAATGCCCTTGGAACGAAAAGCTCCCGGTGTTATTTATCGGCAACCTGTAAGCGAACCATTGCAAACCGGCCTAAAAGCTGTTGATGCCATGATTCCTGTTGGTCGTGGACAGCGTGAGTTGATTATCGGCGACCGTCAAACGGGTAAAACGGCGATTGCCATTGATACCATCATTAATCAAAAAGAATTTTATGAAAAAGGGGAACCAGTTTATTGTATTTATGTTGCCTCAGGTCAAAAAGGGTCTACTGTAGCCCAGATTCAGAAAACCCTGGAACAACATGGTGCAATGGATTATACAGTCATTGTCACTGCAACAGCCTCTGAACCTGCAGCCATGCAATTTTATGCCCCCTTTGCCGGTGCGGCCATTGGTGAATATTTCCGTGATACGGGTCGCTCGGCCCTGATTGTGTATGATGATTTGTCGAAACAGGCTGTGGCCTATAGAGAGGTTTCTCTTCTATTACGTCGCCCACCGGGACGTGAAGCCTACCCCGGCGATGTGTTTTATCTGCATTCCCGACTTCTGGAGAGAGCTGCCAAGATCATCGACTCAGATGAGATTGCCAAAAACATGAATAATGTCCCTGATAGTATCAGAGACAAGGTTAAAGGTGGTGGTTCTCTGACGGCTTTGCCTATCATTGAAACACAAGCAGGAGACGTTTCGGCTTATATCCCTACCAATGTGATTTCCATTACCGATGGACAAATTTTCCTGGAAACCAATCTCTTTAATGCTGGTATTCGCCCGGCTATCAATGTTGGGATTTCTGTGTCACGGGTTGGTGGTTCGGCTCAGATAAAATCAATGAAAAAAGTGGCCGGAACGCTTAAACTCGATCAGGCTCAATTCCGCGAATTGGAAGCTTTTTCCAAATTTGGTTCTGATTTGGATGCAGCGACCATGGCCGTTTTGGAAAAAGGACGCAGAAACGTGGAAATACTAAAGCAACCTCAATATTCGCCCATGTCGGTGGAACATCAGGTGGCCATAATATTCTGTGGTACTCAAAACCTGCTGCGAGATGTGCCCGAGGCCAGTATTACCGATTTTCAGGATAGTTTCCTTAATTTGATGGATGCCCGGCATAAGGATATTTTAGACGAATTAAAGCAAGGGAAACTCACAGATCAGGGAATTGAAACCATGAAAAAAGTTACTGCCGAAATCGTTACACGATACAAAAAGTAGCCTTTTATAAACCGAAACAATAGTTATGGCAAATTTAAAAGAAGTTCGAATCCGAATCGCTTCTGTTAAATCAACAAAACAAATTACAAGCGCCATGAAAATGGTGGCTGCCGCTCGCTTGCGTAAGGCGCAGAATGCCATACTTACCCTGAGGCCTTATGCAGCTAAATTGCATGAAATCATGCAAGATGTTGGTGGTAATTTGGAAAATTCAGGTGAAAATCCGTTTACCATGGCTCGCGAAGCCAACAAAGTATTAGTAGTTGCTGTTACATCCAATAGAGGATTGTGCGGTGGGTTTAACATTAATGTGGTTAAGCGGGTAATACAAATGTTAAACGGTGATTTATCCCGGCAGTATAAGAGTGGTCAGGTCGATTTGTTTTGTATCGGTAAAAAGGGTGCAGATTTGCTGAAATCCAGAGAATATCCGATTAAGGACGTTGAAACGGAAATTTTTAACAAGCTGGCTTTTGAATTTGTAACACCTATTGCCGAAAAATTCATGCAAGAGTACCTTGCAGGTGACTACGACAAAATTATTCTGGTGTACAACCAATTTAAGAACGCGGCGGTACAACTGCTGCAAACCGAACAGTTTTTGCCCATTGCTGATACTGAAAAGACTTTTGTAGAGGAAAAAGCTACAACTCAGGTTAATTATATTTTTGAACCGGGAAAACAAGAAATCCTAACAGAACTGATTCCTAAAACATTGAAAATACAGCTTTATAAAGCCTTGCTGGATAGTTTAGCCGCTGAGCACGGTGCACGTATGACGGCTATGCATAAAGCGACCGATAATGCAACGGAATTGATAAAAGACTTGAAATTAAAATACAACAAAGCCCGTCAGGCAGCCATTACCAACGAAATTCTTGAAATTGTTAGTGGTGCCGAAGCTTTAAAGGGATAGATACAATTACTTTAACTTAAGGAAAAGCGCAGACCCGTCTGCGCTTTTCCATTAGCGGATTCCCGCTTTCGGATACTTGATTTAGTTAATTTTGTAGTCAGGTTAAAAAATTTATCTTATGAATTCAAAAATAGAGACTTCGATTAATGAACAAATTAAAAAAGAGGAGTTTTCCTCTCGGCTTTACCTTGCCATGGCCATTTGGTGTGAGGTAAACGGGTTTCCGGGTGCTGCGGCTTTTTTGTATGCCCATACGGAGGAAGAACGGATGCATCAAATGAAAATGATACATTTTTTGAACGACCGGGCAGGTAATTCTCAGTTGTCCGATTTAGAGAAACCCCAATCAAATTATCAATCCTTGCAGGATGTCTTTACCCGGGTGTTGGAGCATGAACGGTATATTACTGAGTCTATTAACGATCTTTACGGCCTTACCATTGACGAAAAAGATTATACCACAGGGAACTTTCTTCAATGGTTTATTACCGAACAAGTGGAAGAAGAGAGTCTGATGAGTACCATACTCGATAAAATAAATTTAGTAGGGAAGGATAAAGCAGGGATGTTTCACATTGACAAAGAGCTAAATAGCATGGCGGTGAATAATGCTGCATCTTCAAAAGTATAAGTATGAACGTTATACATATTTCTTCAAAATTCATGTACTGCTTTTATATTAGACCATTATGAATCGTACAAATAAAACAGATGCTTGGGCTGTAGGTATAATTGTTGTGCTTGGGGCTCTATTATTTGTGCCTTTCAATGGAGCGGTTCCTCTCTTTGATTGGGATGAAATTAATTTTGCAGAAGCCGCACGTGAAATGCTGGTTTCACATAATTTTCTCACCGTTCAGATTAATTTTCAACCTTTCTGGGAAAAACCTCCCCTTTTTATCTGGATGCAGGTCTTGGCAATGAAAGCCTTTGGTATAAATGCTTTCGCTGCTCGTTTCCCGGATGCCATGGCCGGAATTAGTACGCTTTTGGTACTATATGCTGTGGGTCGTGAATCTTTCGACCGTCGGTTTGCGATTATTTGGGTGCTTTTATATGCCGGCTCCCTCTTGCCTTTCTTTTATTTTAAGTCCGGGATAATCGATCCATGGTTTAATCTTTTCATGTTTCTGGGAATCTGGTATCTTATAAAATACGTGAGACGACAGCACTATGGCCTTGCTTTTATATCCTCGCTTTTTGCAGGGGCTGCCATGCTTACCAAAGGCCCTGTTGGTTTGTTAATCATTGGTTTGACAGCTTTAATATGGATGATATATAGCCGACGATGGAAACTGTTTTTAAACGGACGATTTTTGGGCGTTTACCTGATTGGCGTTGTCTTGGTTGGGGGCTTATGGTTTTTGTTGCAGGCACTTGAAGGAAAAGCTTATTTAATCATGGATTTCATCCGTTATCAGCTGGTGCTGTTCTCCACCAAAGATGCTGGTCATGGAGGTTTTCTGTTTTATCATTTTGTAGTCCTGTTTCTGGGTGTTTTCCCTGCATCAGTGCTTGCCTTACCCGCTTTCAGGTCTTTTAAGGATAAGGATTCCTTTCATAAACTGGTTCGCAATTGGATGATGATATTGTTTTGGACGGTTTTAATCCTTTTTACTATCGTCCAAACTAAAATTGTGCATTATTCATCCATGTGCTATTTCCCACTTACATTCCTGGCTGCTTATTATCTGCACCGAAACTGGGATAGTAAAAGATTGTTGCCTCAATGGGGTCGTTGGCTGTTTGTGCTGGTAGCGATTCTGGATGGAAGTTTGATTATTTTACTTTCAGTTTTTGTCCGTTTTAAAGATCAGATTATTTCAAAAGGATGGATAAATGATCCCTTCGCGGTGGGAAACCTTCAGGCTAATGTTCATTGGTCGGGTTGGGAATTTCTGATTGGCGTTTTTATGATTGTTGCTTTGCTGTCGTCATTCTTTCTTGTGAAAAAGAATAAGATGCTTCGCCTGGCAGCTATCAGCGCAAGCATGATTATTACAATGATGTTGAGCTTGCTCATAATTGTTCCTAAAATAGAGCATTACAGCCAAGATGCGGCCATTTCTTTTTATAAGAGCAAAGCCAATGAAAATTGTTATGTAGAAACCTGGGGCTTTAAAAGTTATGCGCAATATTTTTATACAAAAAAAACCATTCCGGTGGATAAGCGAAGTCTCCAAAAAGAATGGCTTTTAGGCGGACAGGTGGATAAACCTGTGTACATTGTAACAAAAAATATTAGTGCGGCTGATTTTCAAAAGCAATATCCATATTTTCGGCAGTTGTATGAAAAAAATGGTTTTGTATTTTTTGTGAGAAAGAAAGGGAAAATAAATGATTGATGGAAAAAAGATAGTAGTGGTTTTACCTGCATATAACGCGGCTCGAACCCTCAGGAAAACGTATAATGAAATACCTTTCGACATAGTCGATGAAGTGATACTAACGGATGACCGAAGTAGCGACAATACGGTAGCCGAAGCCCGGCAACTGGGGATTACGCATATAATTCTTCACGACATAAACCGCGGGTATGGCGGAAATCAGAAGAGTTGTTACGACAAGGCTCTATCCTTAGAAGCAGACATCGTCATCATGTTGCATCCCGATTATCAATACACGCCCAAATTGATACGAAGCATGAGCTATTTGATTGCTGATGGTGTTTATCCGGTGGTTATTGGTTCCAGAATTCTGGGAAAAGGGGCCATAAAAGGAGGAATGCCCTGGTATAAATACATCTCCAACCGTTTTTTGACCCTATTCCAAAACATAGTCATGAACCAGAAACTATCGGAATATCACACAGGATACAGGGCGTTTTCGGCTGATGTGCTCAGACGAATTCCTTTTCATAAGGGATCAGACGATTTTATCTTTGATAACCAAATGATTGCACAAATTTTTTATGCAGGATATGAAATCGCTGAAGTAACTTGCCCAACTGCTTATTTTGAAGAAGCCTCTTCAATCAACGTTTCAAGAAGTATCAAATACGGTATGGGTGTGATCGGGGTTTCAGTGGCATACTTCTTACAAAAAATGAAATTGGGTCATTTTAAAATCTTTGAAAATATTAGTCAGCTTAAGATTTAACGCTGGATTTCTGTTCCAAGGCCAGCGTCAATTTATTGTACCAATCCTTGCCGAATTTCAGGATAAGGGGTGTTTTTAAATATTTATACACCGGCATCTGGTCTTGTTCTCCCTTAAGTAGTGCGGCTATGCAAATATCCCACCGATCGTAATTTACTGCAGTATGGTGCTTTAGCTTCGACAAACGCACGGGATATAAATGGCAGGAAATGGGTTTTTGAAATTGGATTTTGCCTTCTATCCAGGCTTTTTCAATGGCACAAAAGCTAATTCCGTTTTCAAAATAAACAAAGGCACATTCTCTGTCGTTTACCAAGGCGGTAACGTATTCCCCGTCTACATCATAATCGAAAACACCGGTTTTTTCAACCACATCGATTCCCTTTTGGCTCATATAGGGTTCTATTTCTTCCAGATAGTCTTCCAAAATACCAATTTCCATATCTTCCAGGGGGGCACCAGCATCACCTTCCACACAGCAATCGCCATGGCATTTCGATAAATTACAAGAGAAATGTATTTTGCCCAGGTCTTCAGAAACCAATGTGTCATCGATAATAATCATGGGGGCAAAAGTAAAAAATCTAAGCCAGGGATATTTACACCATGATTTTTATCCGAATTGAACCTTAAATTAACGACTACTCCGCAGATAATTTGGCTACTGATGAATCAGCTTTTTAAGTCGGCTTAGTATCGGATGTGCCCGTGTTTCTTCATCGGCTTTCAATTGTTTAACAAGCTTCAAGCCTTCACGATAGCCCATTTCAAATATTTCATCTGCTTTATTAAAATCCAGGGTGGTATATTGGCGTGTTTGAGGTGGGTCGACCACATAATCACAAAAGTCAAGTTCATTGCGTATGGTGTTATAAACAGCCAAATGATAGGTGCGCGCCGCGATGTCTTTGAGGCGTTTAAAGGTGTTGATTTCAGCGATGTGGTTCACGTGTACACCAATAATTTTATCACATTTGCCTTGTAGCACCTGCACAGCCATATTTTTCGTTAGTCCTCCATCAACATAGTATTGACCATCGATGATTACCGGGCAAAACAGCATTGGAATTGATGCTGAGGCTACCGTGTAGGCCACAAGTTTTCCTTCCGATTTGATTTCAAAATGGCCCGTATTTAAGTTCGTAAGGGTGATGAAGGTAGGAATTTTTAGACTGCTGAAATCATCCACAGTGACTTTCTCACGTAACAGTCTTTCTACTTTTTTCAGGTTAAAAAGCCCCATCCGTCGCATATTGATATTGGAGAGGGCAATGGGTTTTATTTCCTTTTTAATCAGGCTGAGCATTTCCTGTGTGGATATGCCAAGTCCGTAACCAACGGCAACCAGGGCTCCCATACTGGTTCCTGATATCACACTGGGACAGATATCATTTTCTTCAAGTGCCTGCAATATGCCAATATGTGCAATTCCCCTGGCACCACCTCCGCTCAGGGCTAAGCCGTATGTTGTTTTACGTTTCATGCTACGGTGTATATTGCGTTTTGTTGAACCTTTCAAAGATAGGGATTGTCTTGCTATTATTCAAGCGGTTATCTTATTGTGTCATCGTAAGGCCTAAACCAAGGCGGTAAAAAAATAGAGCAGGATAATTCGTAAGGAGAACATTAATAAAAAATTACCCTGGTTTTGGGATGTGCTTTCTCAAAAGAAGCTACTTTTTTCGCATTGAGGCCGCTGTTGTTACAACGCAAAAGTTTCAACTGATGTAGTCCTTTGAGAACCTTAATATTTCCAATACGTGTATTGTTGATATATAATTGTTCTAACTGGAAAAGATGTGCCAGCGGCCTGAGATTTTTGATCCGTGTGCCGGCAATGTTCAGTGAGCGCAACCGCTTAAGATTTTGTAATGGAGCCGGGTTTTCCAGGGAAGTATTTTCAAAATCAACTTTTTTTAAATTCCCCAATTGTTCAATTCCTTCTATTTGGCTCAATGGGCTGTTGCGAATGCTAAGAATTTCCAGATTTTTGAGCTGAAAAACGGGAGAAATATCAGTAATTCTGCAATTATCAATGTATAATTCTTTAAGCCCCCCGAAAACCTTGAGAACCTCCAGATTATTCAGCTGTTGCTGATTGCTGATGCTGATTTTTTTCAAATCGGACAGCCTTTGCAATTGCTCATTTGTGGGCGTTTGATCCAGCTCGCTTTGTTTGGCGAAAATGTGCTGCCAGTTCTTACCCAGCTTATTCCACCATGAACGGAGAGCTCCGGACTGATAGACAACCAGACAATTGGGCAAATGTCGTTGTATTGCCAACACATTTTTCTTTTTTACCCGTGAGCTGTCGACATAAATAACTGATAGGTTGCTGTTGTTGATGAGCGGCAATAAATTGGTGATCTTCGTGTTTTCAATAGAAATACTTTTCAGGTTATTCAGCTTTTTAAGTGGGTCGAGGCTATTTATATTGGTGTGATTGGCTTCTAATTCCCGAAGACTTGCCATGCTTGTTAATGCGTTCAGGCTGTGGATATCGGTTCCTGAAACGATTAGCTTTTTTATCTGCGTCATAAAAGACAAGGCTTTCAGACTATGAATATTATGGTTATCCAAAACATCAATAGTCTCTACTTGGAGCAATGTGTGTAATTGCTCTTTGGTTACCGGTTCGCCCAAATGCGTATAAGTGCGAAATACACTTTTCCATTCTTCGGGCAGTTCGTTCCACCATCTTTCGAGTTTCACAGAATTAAAAATTACCTGACAATGGGGCTGGGCAGCATTAAACCGGGAAGCTTCTTGCTGTTTAATACCGGAATTGTCACAATAAATGTATTTCAGGTTGGCTAATGCTGCAAGGGGCATAAGATTCGAAACTCGGGTTCCGTTTATTTGAAGAATGGTAAGTGATTGGAGGGAATCCAGCACACTGACATCCTGGAAATTTGTACTGTCCAAACTCAAAAGTTGCAAACTTTTCAAGGATTCCAATGGAGTAAAACTATCTAATACACAGCGTGATAGATTCAGGTTGACCAATTCGTTTAAACTTGCAAGTGAATCAATAGCATGAATGGGCGTGCTGCTGAGCTCCAGCGTTCTTAAATTTTTCAGCTGCTGAAAACTCGGAAGGCTATCTACCTGGGTAAATCCCAGATTGAGGGTTTCTAGGTACCGCATGTTAGCAATTACCCCCACCTTCCGGAGTGGGGTGTAAGCGGCATCTATTTCACGTAAGGCTGAAACATATCTTAAGGGCTCCAACGTACTGACGGGGCATCCGGTGATATTTAATGTCTCTAGTTTATTTAATGTCCGCAAAGGCGTTAAATCATCGATAAGCGTATGGGCACAGTTAAGCGTTTTTAAATCTGACAAGCCGTCCATTGGTGCCAGGCTTAGGATATTCAGGTTATCTGAAATATCAATTTGACGGCTTTTCTTCAACTGCTTGACAATTTGTGTAAGTAAAGAGGTGTTCAAATAAAGGGTTTCAGTAAGCCGCGGCTGTATGGTATCAGCTGCTTTAGTCTGAATGCTGTCTGAAGTATCAATAATGCTCGAATCGCTCTGGTAAATAGTGTCTGAAGTATCAATAAGAGTTGAGTCGTTCTGCTGAACAGAATCTGAAATTGCCGGTTTTTGTTTTACTGAGACTATCATGCTTGTATCGCTGTAAAACAGAATTTGCTTCATGGGGATGCTGTCGTATACGAGTATGGACTTCCCGAAATAATTTTTCCAGGCTTGCGAAAGATGATTCCACCAATATCGTAATTCGGCGTTTTCATTAGGCTTGTTCGTGTAAATACTGGCAATTTTCAATCCGCTGCTGGCGGCATTCAGATTGATTTCCACATAGCGCAAGAGGTTGTTTTCGACAGTGTCGTTATTGACGGTAATGCCTTGTAAATTGCGGTTCATAGTGAGCTTGAAATACAAGCCACCTTCCTCATCTATTCCCGGGACTATGCTGTTGATATGAAAAGAAACTTTCAGCTGTTTATAAAAGAAAACCACATCTTTCAAATAAGCCTGTACATCCTTTCTAATAGGGACTTCGCGATTTTCATCCAGGTCGTCTTCAATTTGTACCTTGTCATTTTTAAAAATCTTTAAATAGCTGTCATTTATGATGATTTCCTTTTTGGCAGGAAGGTTTTTCGGGTTACCAAGAAAATTTATTGTCCCTTCCAGATACTGCATCATTTGCTTACACTGGTTTTGGTAGGCAGCTATTTCTTCCGTGCTTAGTTTAGGGCTGTTTTGTTGCGCGAAAAGTCCTTGAAAAGAGAATAAGGCAACGACTAAAATAAGGTTTACTTTGTGGAACATGAACGGTAGAATTTAATTAGGCGTGCCTTTTCTACATGGCTAAGATACTTCAAATTAGAAATGAGCCAACCCGAATTGGGATCATCCCTGTTAAAATAGCTGAGCTCGAAATACCAGTTTTTAATCTGGAAAAAATGAAATTTTACGGAGTTGATGTGTTCGAAATGAAGATTGCCTGTTTTCATCAAATAAAAAAACAGCGTCAGATAATCGGGACGATAATTGGTGGCAGCATAGTATTCAATGTGTTGTGGGTCGTCAAGTGCTTTGTGCAGATTCATGAAATCAATTTCGTGACTTAAGGGATGTAAAAAATACTTCATGTGTCCTGATTCATTTTCCTGGGGAAAAAGTTGGTGTAAATCGTTGTCGTACACATTGCTGATGATCCATTTGGAACCCAATCCTTCATTTTCGAGCGTCAAAAATAGAATTAGGTTCACTTCTGTCCCTGCATTATTAAAACTTGCCGATACTTCGGCATACCAATTTTTATCATGGAAATTTAAAAATACAGGATGCTTACTGCTGGTGACATCCTCGATAAAAAATTGCTTCAACTCTCCCGAAGTGCGCGGGTTATACTTGTCGAACAGCAAAGGCAACAACTCTTTTCGCATGGCATTGTTGTGATATCTTTTGTCCGATGTGGAAAGCCTTTTGCCATAAGGCCCTTCTTCCATATTAAAGCGATGGACAAACTGATTAACTTGTTTGTTCATGGTATACAATACCTTCTCTCCGCCAAGGAAGCCTGATGGTGCAATAGTTTGCGCCTGTAGGCTGAAAGAAAACAACAGAACAATGAAAGCCAAAAAACAAAAGTCTTTTCGAAGCATAAGTATATTTTATTAAAGCAAAAATAGCTATTCTCCCCAATGAGGAAAGTAGCCATCATTGTTTTTTAAGTTTTAGAGTCTTTTACGAAGTGCAAGGGTATCTTCTTCGAAACCGGGTTTTCCCAGCAAGGCGAACATATTCCGTTTGTAGGCTTCCACGCCCGGCTGATCAAAGGGATTAATCCCCAAAATATAACCACTTATAGCACAAGCCATTTCATAGAAATAAATTAATTGTCCCATGTTATGTTCGTTGATTTCGGGAATGCTCAACTTTAAATTGGGTACGCCTCCGTCAACATGCGCCAATGAAGTGCCCAATTCAGCCATTTGGTTAACCTGATGAATTCGCTTACCTGCAATATAATTCAACTTATCCAGGTTGTTTGCATCGGTGGGAATTTTCAAAGTATGAACCGGTTTTTCTACCGAAAGAACCGTTTCGAACATAAGACGTGTCCCTTCCTGTATGTATTGTCCCATGGAATGTAAGTCGGTAGTATTGCTTACTCCTGCCGGAAAAATGCCTTTGCCTTCTTTGCCTTCACTTTCACCATACAATTGTTTCCACCATTCCGTAAAATATTGCAGACGGGGTTCGTAGTTCACCATAATTTCGATGGTTTTTCCTTTTTGATACAAGGCATTCCGAACAGCAGCATAGGCGGCAATGGGATTTCCATCAATTGTTGTATTGTCGGCAGTATAATCTTCCATGACGCGGGCACCTGCCAGCAATTGGCGGATATCATAACCGGCTATGGCAATGGGCAATAAGCCTACCGGGGTCAGCACCGAATAACGACCCCCGACATCATCAGGAACAGCAAAACTTTCATAATTTTCTTCATCAGCCACTTGTTTCAGTGCCCCACGCTCTTTGTCGGTAATGGCAATGATGCGTTTCCGCGATTCTTCCTTGCCATATTTTGATTCCAGATGTTCACGAAGGATCCGGAAAGCCAACGCCGGCTCGGTAGTTGTGCCCGATTTGGAGATCACCGTAAGGGTATAATCTTTTTCATTTAACACCTGTAGCAGTTCGGACAGATAATCTTCGCTGATATTATGTCCGGCATAAATCATGATGGGATTTCCCAATTTCTTCTTTAGGCAATTGAAACCGGGTGACAAAGCTTCAATCACTGAGCGTGCACCCAAATATGAACCCCCGATGCCAATCACAACACTTACTTCCGATTTTTCGCGAAAGCGACTGGCTGCTTTTTCTATTTTTGTTATTAAAGCTTCATCAATTGTGGAGGGAAGGTTGACCCATCCCAAAAAATCGTTTCCCCTGCCGCTATGTTCGCGAACCGCGTTGAAATGTTGATTAATTGCATCCTGAAATGCAAAGATCTCTGTTTTGGTAACAAATTGAAGTGCTTTTTCGTAATTAAATTTTATTTGAATCATTGATATCTTTTTTAGGCTGTAAAATTACAAAATTCGATGCTATTCCCTCTCTACAGCTTGCCATTTGCAGTGTTTTCAAATTTGTTCTTCTGGTGAGGCATGATTTTTTAGGGAAAGCCAGTTCGAAAACGGTTTCGGATATAGAAGATTATACAATCAGAAAATATATTTCACTAAAATCGAACTAACAGTGCTTTTTTTAGGGGACAGGGAGTAGCCTTTAATAGGTACTATTTTGGTTTGTGTGGAATCTTCACTTCGATTGTATTAATGACTATTGAAGTTTATCACTCTCTCTGCGCTCTTCCTGATTTATAATCAGGAAGTTAAGGAGAAAAGGATTTTCAATCCGGCAAATTATTAATCAGCCAATCATTTTTTTTATTACCTATCAGATTGCAAATCTTTTGAGCCCTTTAACATTCGGATTGCAAATCCGAATGAGCTTATTAGCCAGATAGTCAAATTGTTTAATTTTATTACATGATGAATATAACACTAAAAGAATAAATCTGATTTGGGATGTAAATCAACTTAGGGCCGAAATATTTTTACCCACACAAATCAACATAGAACCCTTTAATAAATAGAAATCGCAGATTAAGGCTTAATAAATTCCTGCTTTGAGCCTCTCCCTCTTGTTTTTTTCCTTGTTCGGGAGATAGTGTCTAATAAATTCTCTTTTCAGTGAATCCATTTCCCGAAGCTGTTGTGGAAAATCGAAAAGCTGAGTTTGCCATTTATTAAAAAAGTGCTCGTCGTTGAAAAAATCAAGGATCAAGGCCGAGTCGTTCGAGCGCATGTCAGGATTCGAAAATTCCTTGGCAAGCGCATCGGGAAGATGCCCTCGTAAATAAGGCATAAAACGGCTCATTAAACTGTCCACATCAATTTTCCTCCCATTATTATCCGAACTGTACGACCATGTATAAGTGGAGTCGTACCGGACAATATTCCCGTTTTTATCGTAAACCTTATTTACTTTAACCTGAATTTTGGGTTTGTTTGCAGCTTTCCGGTTTGAATCTCGCACTATTCGAGCCTGCGTGGTAAATCCCACGAATATGAATACCCATAGAAAAATGATCCTTTTCATAGCTATACATTTTTGTTGATGAAATATGTTGTTTTAAAAAATTAACGATTTTGGATTCTTTTTATTTCTTTAAAACGAATTAACCCATTGGTTTTAAGAATATTTAACATGAGTTACCTTGGCTTATCTCTCCCTTTGATTTGCTTGTTATTAAATGTTTCAATATCCAAGTTTCAATAGGGAGGAGCTTATTGAAATGACAATTTATTATTTGCTGGATCCTAGCCTCCGAAGTACAGGTATCCTGTAAGCAATCATTGACTATTTTTATACAAATCAAATTTTTAGATGGCGTTTGCCGTGTTTTTTTCTAATTTTGCAAGCAATTTTTTAGAATCAGAAGAAAAAGGATCCTGATGGGGAAGAAGTATAAAGAATATAAACAATTAGATTTACCTCAGATGGCTGAGGAAGTCAGGAAATTTTGGGAAGAAAATCAAATCTTTGAAAAAAGTTTGAAAAACAGGGAGGGAAATACCCCCTTTGTTTTTTATGAAGGGCCTCCATCTGCCAATGGCATGCCGGGCATTCATCATGTGATGGCACGAACCATAAAGGACCTCTTTTGCCGTTATCAGACTCAAAAAGGAAAATACGTTTCGCGTAAAGCAGGTTGGGATACCCATGGCCTTCCTGTTGAAATAAGTGTGGAAAAAACCCTGGGGATTACCAAGGAAGATATTGGCAAGAAAATAAGTGTTGAGGAATACAATAAATCTTGTCGCAAAGAAGTGTTGAAATACAAAGACATGTGGGATGATTTAACCAAACGCATTGGTTATTGGGTTGATCTCGATCATCCGTATATTACGTTCGATAATAAATATATCGAGACTGTATGGTACCTGTTGAAGCAGTTGTATGAAAAAGACCTGCTTTACAAGGGATATAGCATTCAGCCATATTCACCTGCTGCCGGGACAGGCTTGAGCACCCATGAGCTAAACCAACCGGGTTGCTATCGCGATGTGCAGGACACCACAGCTGTTGCCCAGTTTAAGGTAGTTCGCAATGAACAATCGGATTTCGTATTCGATAAGCTTGCCGGCGATCTGTATTTCATCGCCTGGACCACCACTCCATGGACCTTGCCTTCCAATACAGCCCTGGCTGTGGGTTCCAACATCAATTACCTGAAAGTTAAAACGTTCAACCCCTATACCGGGATACTGGAAACAGTGGTGCTGGCCGAGGACCGTTTGGGCGCATATTTTAACACCAATGACAAGGATCTGGCTTTTGAAGATTATAAAACCGGTGACAAACATATTCCTTATGAAATAATTGGTTCCTACAAAGGGAATGAACTTACAGGAATCTCCTATGAGCAACTTTTTCCTTGGGTGAAGCCAATGGGAAAGGCTTTCGAAGTCATTGCTGCTGATTTTGTTACAACCGAAGAGGGTACCGGTATTGTACACATTGCTCCTACCTTTGGGGCGGATGATGACCGGGTCGCCAAGCTTACCGGCATTGCTCCATTGATTTTGTTGGATACTACCGAAGATAAGCGACCCATGGTCGATTTGAAAGGGCGTTTTTATCAGTTGGAAGAATTGAATACCGACTTTGTAAACGACTATGTGAATGTTGAGTTGTATGCTGAATATGCCGGCCGCTTTGTGAAGAATGCTTACGTGGAAGGCTTTGACGATAAGGATGGGAGCCTCGATATTGATTTGTCGGTTGCCCTGAAAAAAGAAAATAAGGCTTTCCGCATCGAAAAACATACCCACAGCTATCCCCATTGCTGGCGTACCGATAAGCCCATCTTGTATTATCCGTTGGATTCCTGGTTTGTAAAAACCACAGCAATGAAAGACCGGATGATTGAGCTGAACAAAACCATTAACTGGAAGCCCAGTGCCACCGGTGAAGGACGTTTTGGAAACTGGCTGGAAAACCTGCTTGATTGGAACCTGTCTCGATCACGCTTTTGGGGAGTTCCGTTGCCAATTTGGGTGACCGAAGACAAGTCTGAAAAGAAATGTCTGGGTTCTGCTTCCGAGCTAAAAGCCGAAGTGGAAAAAGCCATTCAGGCTGGAGTTATGGATAAAAATCCGATGAAAGATTTCGATCCCGGCAATATGAGCGAAGAAAACTATCTTAGTTTTGATTTCCATCGACCCTATGTAGATGAAATTGTTTTGGTTTCGGACAGCGGAAAAAAGATGTACCGTGAAGCGGCACTTATTGATGTGTGGTTCGATTCGGGGTCCATGCCTTATGCCCAACTACATTATCCGTTTGAGAATAAAGAGCTATTTGAGCAGAACTACCCGGCCGATTTTATTGCCGAAGGGGTTGATCAGACCCGGGGATGGTTTTTTACACTTCATGCCATTGCCAGTATGCTCTTCGACTCAGTGGCATTCAAAAATGTGCTTTCCAATGGACTGGTGCTCGATAAAAATGGGAACAAAATGTCGAAACGCTTGGGGAATACAGTGGATCCTTTCGCGACCATCGAAAAATTTGGCCCCGATGCAACCCGCTGGTATATGATTACCAATTCGCAACCATGGGACAACCTGCGCTTCGACCTGGCGGGAGTGGATGAAGTACGTCGAAAATTCTTTGGCACACTTTATAATACCTATGCCTTTTTTGCTTTGTATGCCAATATTGATGGGTTTACTTATGCAGAAGAAGAATTTCCTGTTGAAAAAAGAGCAGAGTTGGATCGATGGATACTTTCGGAATTGAATTCGCTCATTAAAACGGTGGATGAAGCCTTTGCTAATTACGAACCCACACGCGCAGCTCGTTCCATTCAATATTTTGTGAATGAACATTTAAGCAATTGGTATGTTCGATTGTCCAGAAGAAGGTTCTGGAAAGGCAGCTATTCGACAGACAAAGTTCAGGCTTATCAAACCTTGTATCGTTGCCTGGAAGTGGTTTCTATGCTTTCGGCTCCACTGGCACCTTTTTATTCCGATATGTTGTTTAATGATTTGAATCAAGTGAGTGGCCGACTTAACCTCCCTTCGGTTCATATAACGGATTTCCCCGAAGCCAAAGGCTTTTTGATAGACAAGTCGCTGGAGGAACGCATGGCGTTTGCTCAAAAAATCTCCTCCATGATACTTTCGATACGCAAAAAGACCAATATTCGCGTTCGTCAGCCGCTCAACAAGGTGATGATTCCGGCCTTAAGCAGCCATTTCAAAAAGCAAGTCCAGGCTGTTGAGGATTTGATTTTGTCAGAAACGAACATTAAAGAAATAGAATATCTTTCAGATGATTCTGATGTGCTGGTGAAGCAAATTAAGCCCAATTTTAAAAGCCTTGGGCCCAAATTTGGAAAGAAAATGAAAGAATTGGTAGCCGCCATTAACCAATTGGATCAGGATGACATCAAAAGGATTGAAGTTGAGGGAAAATTTCCTTTAATATTGGCAGGCGAAAGCATTGAAATTGGCATGGAAGATGTAGAAATCAGCACCCTTGATATTCCGGGCTGGAGTGTGACAAGCATGGATAATATGACCATCGCACTGGACATCACCATAACGAAAGACCTTCAGGAGGAAGGCCTGGCACGAGAGCTGGTTAATCGGGTTCAAAATCTCCGAAAGGATAAAGGGCTGGAGGTAACTGACCGAATTAAATTGAAAATTTTATCTGAATTACACACAAAAGAAGCATTTATTAAATTTAAAAATTATATTTGCGCCGAAACACTGGCGGACCTGGAGCTAACAGATAGTTCTTTAGCTGATGATTACGTGGACGTCGAATTAGTCAACGGCATCAGCGCACAACTAATTATACAGAAAAACCAGGAAAACTAACTTTATTTTTCTATTAGCCACTGAAATATTTTGTATCTTCGGACGGTTAATAATAATATTAACAGATCAAATAAAAGGGCATGAAAGACAGAAATACGGATGAAAAAATCAGGTATTCTGCTGAAGAACTCGAGGAGTTCAAAGTAATTATCCTGGACAAGTTGGAAAAGGCACGTGCCGACCTCAAATTGTTAACCGAAGCCTATTCGAATAATAGCGAATCAGATACCAATGATACATCGCCCACTTTTAAAGTGTTGGAAGAGGGACAGCAGGTTTTATCAAAAGAAGAAAACAGTCGGCTGGCAGCTCGGCAACAGAAGTTTATTATCAGCTTGGAAAACGCATTGATACGAATCGAAAATGGCACCTACGGCGTTTGTCGCGAAACTGGCAAGCTGATTGCTAAGGAAAGACTCAGGGCAGTACCTCACGCTACTTTAAGTATTGAGGCTAAAAACAGCCAACGTTCCAGAAATGTAGATAATTAAGAATAGCTTTTCCACATAATTAGATGTTTTGAAAAAATCTGTCTGGATTATAGTACTGGTTCTTCTGCTGGATCAAGCTTTAAAATTCTATGTCAAACTTAGTATGTTCGCGGGGGAAAGTATCCCTGTGCTCGACCATTGGTTTTTCCTGTATTTTACCGAAAACAACGGAATGGCTTTTGGTATGCAATTTGGCGGGGCATGGGGTAAGCTTGCCTTGAGTATTTTCAGAATACTAGCCATAAGTGCGATCGGTGTTTATTTGTGGTTTATCAACCAAACAAAACAAAAGACCGGCATGATTATCAGCGTTTCGCTCATATTTGCCGGTGCCATGGGCAACATCATCGATAGTGCATTTTACGGCTTGATTTTCACGCCTAGCACCTACCACAGTGTCGCTCAATTGGTAAGTCCTGCACATGCTTATGGTTCTTTTCTTCATGGACGGGTAGTAGATATGCTCTATTTTCCACTAATTGATATCTCTCGCTCGACTGCCCCTTCCTGGATTCCGTCTTTTTTGTTTGCACCCGATAATCACCTGGTATTTTTCCGCCCGATCTTTAATATTTCTGATGCTTCCATTAGCATTGGGGTTTTCTGGCTCTTACTTTTCCATCGGAAAGATTTAAAAATTTGACCCAATAAAGAACCCCTGTTTCCTTGAAATATGGTTTTTTGTAAGGGAACATTTTTTCTTTAAACGACTCAAAAATTAGCATATAATTCTTATATTTGCCCGATTAAAATCCTCTAATCGTCGCATTTTATGGAGAAAAAAAATCTAGGCCATATCGCACAAATAATTGGCCCTGTTATTGACGTTGTTTTTGACGACGAAAAAGCCCTTCCCAAAATATATGATGCCCTTGTAATCGAACGTGAAAACGGTGAAAAACTGGTACTTGAAGTCCAGCAATCTACCGGTGAAAATGTCGTTCGTACCATTGCAATGGATTCCACTGACGGCTTACGGCGTGGTATGGAAGTGGTGGCAACGGGCAGCCCCATTAGCATGCCTACCGGTGATGACATCAAAGGTCGTTTGTTTAATGTTATTGGCGAGCCTATCGATGGCTTGGGTGCTGTGGAAAATAAAACGTCCTATCCCATTCACCGTGAGCCTCCCATCTATGAAGAATTAACCACCCAATCCGAAATTTTATATACAGGTATTAAAGTCATCGACTTGATTGAACCCTATGCAAAAGGAGGGAAAGTTGGTTTATTTGGTGGTGCCGGTGTGGGAAAAACGGTAATTATTATGGAGCTTATCAATAATATTGCCAAAGCTTATGCCGGAATGTCCGTATTTGGTGGCGTAGGAGAGCGTACGCGTGAGGGGAACGACCTGCTGCGCGAAATGATTGAGTCAGGGGTGATTAGGTACGGTGATGAGTTTAAAGAAAATATGGAAAAAGGAGGCTGGGATCTTTCAAAGGTAGATCGGGAAGAGCTGGCCAAATCGCAGGCTACACTGGTGTTCGGTCAGATGAACGAACCTCCCGGAGCCCGTGCCCGCGTTGCCCTTTCGGGATTAACCCTTGCTGAATATTTCCGTGATGGTGATGAAGAGTCCGGCGGTAATGATATCCTGTTCTTTATCGACAATATTTTTCGTTTTACACAAGCCGGATCAGAAGTGTCGGCTTTGCTTGGGCGTATGCCTTCTGCTGTGGGTTATCAGCCGACGCTGGCAACCGAAATGGGAATTATGCAGGAACGCATTACATCTACAAAGCGGGGTTCCATCACATCCGTACAGGCTGTTTATGTTCCTGCGGATGACCTTACCGACCCTGCTCCGGCAACTACTTTTGCTCACTTGGATGCTACAACGGTCTTGAGCCGTAAAATTGCTGAGCTGGGTATTTATCCGGCTGTTGACCCATTGGATTCTACCTCCCGTATTCTGTCGCCTGATGTGGTGGGTGAAGAACACTATAATACGGCTCAAAAAGTTAAAAATATTTTGCAACGCTATAAAGAATTGCAGGATATTATCGCCATCCTTGGTATGGACGAGCTTTCGGAAGAAGACAAACTGATTGTGCATCGTGCACGTCGTGTACAGCGGTTTCTCTCTCAACCTTTCCATGTTGCTGAACAGTTTACCGGTTTAAAAGGCACTCTGGTTTCTATCGAAGATACCATCAAGGGCTTCAATATGATTATGGATGGTGAAGTGGATAAATACCCTGAAGCAGCTTTCAACCTGGTGGGTACCATTGAAGAAGCCATTGAAAAAGGGAAGAAGATGCTTGTCGATGCCCAATAATTCGGCTAGGATAAGATGCATTTGAAAATGAGCTCCCTCTTGGGAATTAGATAAGAAATTTCAATTAATTAGATAAGATGAATCTTGAAATAATTACGCCGGATAAAACCATTTTTAAGGGAGAAGCTGATTTGGTTCAACTTCCCGGTATTGATGGTTCTTTTGAAATTCTGAATAATCATGCGCCTTTGATTTCTGCCTTGAAAGAGGGGATAATTAAAGTGGGAAAAGGGAAATCAGAAGAATATTATGAGATAAAGGGTGGCATGATAGAAGTACTTGAAAACAAGGTACTGATTCTGGCGGAATAATTTCGGATCATAAAATGTATCAAAAGCCCCGGCAAGATAATTGCGGGGCTTTTTCTTTGTGGAATATTTAATGTGTCCTCCAAAAGGAGTTTTATTGTGCGAAAGCTGGAAAGTACTGATCCAAGATTCGGTTTTTACCAAAGTAAAGACTTCGGGAATTCCTGAACTTTCGTAATTTTGCAGCCTGAAATTTAAATCTATACGAATGTTGCGTACACACACTTGCGGGGAACTGCGAATTGAAGATATTAATAAGGAAGTTGTTTTAAGTGGCTGGGTTCAACGGATCCGCGACAAAGGTGGCCTGCTTTGGATTGATCTGCGCGACCGCTACGGAATTACCCAGCTCTTATTGGAAGAAGGTCGTTCGGAGGGGAAACTTATTGAGCAGGTTCGTATGCTGGGACGTGAGTTTGTAATTCAGGCAGGTGGAAAAGTTATTGAGCGGGTTTCCAAAAATCCCAAACTACCCACCGGTGAAATTGAAATTGATTTAGGTAATATAAAGATACTGAATGTTTCAAAAATTCCTCCATTTACTATTGAAGACCAGACCGATGGGGGAGAAGAACAGCGAATGAAATACCGTTATCTCGATTTGAGAAGAAACCCCTTGAAAAATAGCCTTCTCCTTCGACATAAACTTTCTCTGGAAACCCGTAAGTATCTTGATAGTCAGAGTTTTGTAGAAATTGAAACCCCTTACCTCATCAAATCTACCCCCGAGGGTGCCCGCGATTTTGTGGTGCCTTCCCGTATGAATCAGGGAGAGTTTTATGCCTTGCCACAATCGCCGCAAACCTTCAAACAGCTGCTGATGATAGCCGGCTACGACCGCTACTACCAATTGGTAAAATGCTTCCGCGATGAAGACCTGCGTGCCGACCGGCAACCGGAGTTCACACAAATTGACTGCGAAATGGCCTTTGTGGAACAGGAAGATATTTTAAACAGCTTTGAAGGGATGATACAATATCTTTTTAAGGAGATAAAAGGCATTGACCTTCCCAAACTACCCCGAATAGCTTATCAGGATGCCATGAGACGTTTTGGTTCGGATAAGCCTGATATTCGTTTTGGGATGGAGTTTGTTGAACTCAATAAGGATACAAAGGGGAAAGGCTTTAAAATATTTGATGATGCTGAGTTGGTAGTAGGAATAAATGCTCCTGCTTGTGGCAACTATACACGGAAACAGTTGGATAAACTCACCGATTTTGTTAAACGGCCTCAGGTGGGAGCCAAGGGTTTGGTGTATGTAAAATGTAATGAAGACGGCAGCTTCAAATCGTCTGTAGATAAATTTTTCGATCAGGAAGCCTTGAAAAGCTGGGCTGATCAGTGTGATGCCCAAGCAGGCGACCTGCTCCTGGTGCTTTCCGGCGAAGCCGAAAAGGTTCGTAAACAGCTCGGCGACTTGCGTTTAGAAATGGCAAACCGCCTGGAATTACGTGATCCAAATAATTATAAAGCATTATGGGTCGTCGATTTTCCGCTCTTGGAATGGGACGAAGAAAGTGGACGTTATCATGCCATGCACCATCCTTTTACCTCTCCAAAACCGGAAGATGCGGACTTGCTCGAAACGGAGCCTGGTAGCGTTCGGGCCAACGCCTACGACCTGGTTATAAACGGTGTTGAAATTGGAGGTGGTTCCATTCGTATCCATGACCGCGATTTGCAAAAGCGTATGTTTAAGGCCTTGGGATTTACCGAAGAAAAGGCACAGGAACAATTTGGCTTTCTGATGAATGCCTTCGAATATGGTGCCCCGCCTCATGGTGGAATTGCCCTGGGCTTCGACCGCCTGGCCGCTATGTTTGCCGGCAAAGATTCCATTCGCGACTTTATTGCCTTTCCAAAAAACAATGCCGGCCGTGATGTGATGATTGATTCTCCTTCAATGATATCTCCTGAACAATTGAACGAACTGGGTTTGAAGATAGCTGAGAAGAAAGGCTAAGGAACACATAGGTTACCGGATTGTTCGAAAGGATATATGGAATTGCAGATTCTGTGGCGTGGACTCCTGGTTCATTTGTATTCAAGAATACCTGATCTTTATTCTTTATCTTTGAGGTGAACTAATGTTGTAATCCATTTATACATCAATAGATCATTCATTGTAAAGTTTAAATGATATTGATGAAGTAGTGGATATTTTATAGTTGTGCGTCATTTTGCAGAACCCACTTAACAAATGGATAACCTTTTAAAATACATTCATTCGCTAACAGAATTTTCTGATGAAAGTTGGGAATTGTTACAACCTGCATTGTCAAAAAGACAGTTCAGAAAAAACGAGTACTTGCTCGAAAAAGGACAAGTTTGTAGTTCATTGTTCTATATTGACAGTGGTTATTGCAAAAGTTATTACGAAATTGATGGGGTTGTCAAAAACACAGGTTTTTTCTTTGAAAACGAAATCGCAACAAATATCAACAGTTTTGGTAATGGACAAAAATCAGAGTTTAACATCATCGCTTGTGAATCATTAACAGCTATGCTTTTTGATAAACAAAAGTTATTTCTGGCAGCCAAACAAGCAAACGAAATTGAAACTTTAGGGCGTAATTGCATACGTTTATTTGCATCCAAACAAGAAGAATTTTCGACCTTATTCAAGCTCTATTCAGCAAAGGAACGCTTGGAATATTTAGAGAATAAGTATCCCGAAATATTACAAAGAGTTTCACTTTCTCAATTAGCGTCATTTCTTGGTGTGGCAAGAGAAACACTTAGCAGAATACGAAAACGAAGAAACCTTCATTGATTTTGTGACGATTGTCACAGGTTGGGATGGGAAGTGTTTTTGACCTTTGCAGAAACAAATAAATATTATGCAAAAGTTAAAAAAAATTGATTCGGAGACCAACATCTTGACATGGTTTGAAATCCCTGTAGCCGACACGGCAAGAGCTAAGGAATTTTATGAAACGATCTTAGATATAGAAATGAGCACTCGCGCTTTCCCTGAAACAAACGAAGAATTAACCTTTTTCCCTTATGACCCAAATGTAATACAGGCATCATCGGGAAGAGTGACAGGAGCATTGACAAAATCGGAAATGAACAAACCGTCTGACCATGGTTCATTGGTATATATCAATGCAAGTCCAAGTATCCAGAAAGTTCTCGACAAAGTAAAACAAGCAGGAGGTAAAGTAATTGTAACTAAAACAGGGATGCCTGCAGGTTATATTGCAACAATTATAGACACAGAAGGAAACAAAGTTGGACTTCACTCGGAACAATAAAAACGGACGCACAACCATGGAAATATTCAGCCATAATCTAGGAAGCTATTTTGAAATAGATGGAGCTAAAATTTACTACGAAGAAATAGGAAATAAGGAAAAACCTGTTTTATTGATGCTACACGGTGGATTTGAAAATATAGAAGATTTAAATTCAATAGCTTCCTGTCTCTCAGAGGAATTTCGTTTAATCGGTATAGATAGCCGAGGACATGGAAAGTCAACCTTGGGAAATAAAAAATTGACCTATGAACGAATGCAATTCGATGTCGAAGCGGTACTAAAATATTTAAAGATTAACACCATTAGTATTGTTGGATTTAGTGATGGAGGAATTGTTGCTTATCGAATAGCCGCAAGTAAAACGATAAAAGTAAAGAAGCTAATAACGATTGGTTCATCTTGGAGCGATAAAGATGTGCTTAAGACTGAGGATATTTTCAAAACAATAACACCTGAGAGTGCGAAGACAGTATTTTATAAAAGTTTTGAAAGTTATCAGAGGTTAAATCCAGCACCTAACTTTGAAACATTCACACAATCGATGGTATCAATGTGGCTTGATAAAACAAAAACTGGTCATCCAAATGAAAGGGTGAAAGATATTTGTGCACAAACATTACTTATAAGGGGAGACAATGACTTTTTGGTCTCTTTAGAATGTTTAGTTGAATTAAAGGCCAAAATTAATGCTTCATCATTTTTAAATGTGCCTTTTGCTGAACACGTAGTATATAAAGAGCAACCACAAGTAGTTGAAATTATACTAAAACAATTTTTGAATGAATAGAAACTACCGCTAATAGGGCCACAAAACGTCCCAATCAACCATCTTACTCCTGAAAAGCATCCAAAATATGCGTAACGAATTTATTATAATCAAATTCGCCATGGCCATTCAATCCCATGCGAACGATCACCACATCTTTGGAAGGAACAATAAATACCCTTTGTCCGTGGTAGCCATCACAATAATAAATATCAGGATAACCCTTTACTTCCTGGGTTCCTTTGTTTAGCCAAAACTGAACGCCATATTGATTATCAGAACACTTCACGGGGGTTGTGGTATATTTCACCCAGCCTTTGGGCAGGATACGTTTTCCCTGCCATGTTCCGTCTTGAAGATATAAAAGTCCGAAACGAGCCCAATCGCGCGGCGTGGCAAAAGTGTATGATGAGCCCACAAAATTCCCGCTGGCATCTGTTTCCAGCACCGCTGATCGCATCCCGATCTTATTGAAAAGTACATTTCGCGGATAATTCCAATAATCCTGATCGTTGCCTATGGTGCGTCGGATAATTTCTGAAATCACATTGCTGTTTCCGGACGAATAATACCAAACCGAATCGGGCGGATATTCTGCCGGCTTATTGATAACATATTTGGCCATATTCCCCTTTTGGTAGAGCATAATGGTAACATCAGAAATATCGCTATAATCTTCATTCCATTGCAATCCGCTGGCCTGATGCAACAGGTCTTCCAGCCTGATTTTATGGCGTTTGTCATTGGCCCATTCTTTAATGGGTGCAGGAGCTTTTACATCGAGCTTGCCTTCTCCGCTCAGTATACCAATGAGGGAGCTGGTAATACTTTTGCTCATGGACCAACCCAGTATGCGTGTGTCTTTGTTGAAACCGTGAGCGTATTTTTCGCGCATCATCAAGGTGTCATAAGCCACCACAATGGCTCGGGTATTTCCTGAGTTGAAACCTGAATCGATGGCCGCTTTTAATTTATTCATGTTCACTACCGGCGGAATCGTATCTCTTAATTTATCGCCCATCGGCCAATAAATGTCTTTAGCATCTTCGGGCAAGGGTTTCACGGTCATTTTCTGTTTCATCACTTCCTTGATATCAGCATCAGCCAATAGCGTACATCCCAGTCCTTCGCGATAGACAGCCACCTGTTTAGCGGTACCCATGAAGGTTCCGGTCACCGTTTTTTGCTTGTAGTCAATCACATTATGAGAAAGGTTAACCGGGAAGAAATTTAAATCATGTTTTTCGATATCGGCTTTGGTTCGATTTGTTAGAAAAGTCCAGGACGCCAGGTCTTTTGCAGCATAACCGGTAAAGATAGGAGCACGGTTTACGAAATAGTCGGCACCATAAGCCAAGGCACCCAAGAAAAGAAAAAGGAAAAAGTATTTCAGTTTTTTCATGGGGTGAGATTTTGATTTGCATTCAAATATAAAAAAAATATCTCCCGATGCTTGTAAAATGTTGCCGAAGAAATCAAAATTTCAATTTTGACGTTCGGTTTCTCTGCTTGAATTGCTTTAACTTTGCGGTAAAACAATTGGCATGCAACGAAAAGTTGATTTTTTAGTGATTGGTTCAGGCAGTGCAGGACTTATTTACGCGTTAAAGGTGGCGAAATACGGAAAAGTGCTGATATTATCAAAATCGAGCATGGACGACACAGCTACTTCTTACGCCCAGGGAGGGATTGCTGTAGTGATGTATTCACCTGATAATTATGCGAAACATATTGAGGACACTTTAAATGCCGGTTCCGGTATTAACAATAAAGAAATTGTGAGAATTACCATCACTGAATCTACCGAACGCATCAAAGAGCTCATCGAATGGGGTACCCGGTTCGATAAAGAGAAATCAGGGAAATATTCAATGGCACGTGAAGGAGGTCATTCTGAATTTCGTATTCTTCACCACCAAGACAATACAGGCTTTGAAATTCAAAGAGCATTGAGTGAAACGGTACGTCAACATCCGAATATTGAAGTGTTGGAAAAGTATTTTGCCATCGACCTGATCACTCAACACCATTTAAAAGAAAAAGTAAACCGTAGGCGGAAGGACATCCGTTGTTTCGGAGCCTATGCCCTCAATGAGAAAACCGCAAAAGTTGACACCTTTATTGCGAAAACTACTATGATTGCTTCAGGGGGCATGGGAAATATATATCAAACCACCACCAACCCTTTTTTTGCCACCGGTGATGGTTTGGCCATGGCTTATCGTGCTAAAGCACATTTGGAGCATCTTGAGTTTGTTCAGTTTCATCCTACTTCATTGTATAATCCGGGAGAGAAGCCTTCATTTCTGATCACGGAAGCCTTACGTGGTTCGGGAGCAATCTTAAAAACACGCAATAATATTCCCTTTATGAAAAAATATCACGAATTAGGATCACTGGCTCCTCGTGATATTGTTGCAAGAGCCATCGACAATGAATTGAAATTATCAGGTGAAGATTATGTGTATTTAGATGCCCGTTCAATAAGTAAAGATGAAATATTACATCATTTCCCTGGCATTTATGCCAAATGTTTAAGCATCGGTATTGATATCACCAAAGATATGATACCTGTTGTGCCATCAGCGCATTATTCATGCGGGGGCATTAAGACTGATGAATACGGGAAAACAAGCGTCCACAACCTTTACGCTGCCGGAGAAGTGGCCTCTACCGGCTTACATGGTGCAAACCGACTGGCTTCTAATTCGTTGCTAGAAGCAGCGGTATTCTCACATCGTGCCAGTAAGGATGCCATTGAGGCTTCAAAATTGTTGGATTTCCAGGAACATATCCCCGACTGGGATGCAGAAGGACGTGTATTGAATGAAGAGATGATTTTGATTACCCAGTCGAAAAAAGAATTGCAAGCTATTATGAGCAGTTATGTGGGCATTGTACGTTCTAATCTCCGTTTGCAGCGGGCACTGGATCGATTGGAGATTTTACATAAGGAAACAGAGGAACTCTATGAAAAATCAATCGTATCCAAAGATATTTGCGAATTGAGGAACATGATCAATGTGTCCTATTTGGTAATAAAAATGGCTCAAAAACGTAAACAAAGTATAGGATTACACTATTCCATTGATTATCCTAAAACGGAAAATACAAATCTCAAATAAACACAATCCATTAATAAATGGCTCTAATCAAATCAGTGAAAGGAAAGAAACCTCAATGGGGAAAACATTGTTTTATTGCTGAGAACGCCACTCTTACCGGGGACGTGATTCTTGGTGATTCATGTAGCGTTTGGTTTAATGCGATAGTTCGAGGCGATGTACATCAAATTCGGATTGGAAATGAAGTAAATATTCAGGACGGCGTAATCATACATTGTACCTACAAAAAATCACCGGTTCATATTGGCAACCGCGTTTCTATCGCGCACAGGGCAGTCATTCATGGCTGTACCATCCATGACAATGTATTGGTGGGCATGGGTGCCATCATCATGGATAATGTTGTGATTGAAAGCAACTCGGTGATTGCCGCCGGAGCTGTTGTCGTAAAAAACACCATAGTGAAGTCTGGAAGTGTATATGCGGGAATCCCTGCAGTAAAAATCAAGGAAATGGATCAGCGGTTACTGGAAGGGGAGGTACATCGTATTGCCGATAATTACAATATGTATGCCAGTTGGTATGATATGGGTTAGCCGAGACAAATCATTTTTAAGGGCATAAAAAAACCTGCTTGAAAAAGCAGGTTTTTTTTATCATTTCTCATTGACTATTTCAAGTTCAATTTCTTTTTTACTAAAGCAAGGATGTTATCGCCATTTCCATAATACAAAACGACACCTTGAGAAACATCTAGGATATACGAATATCCATGTTCCTTACCAACACTAGTGATGGCATCTTTAACTTTTTTAATAACCGGCTGAAAGAGGTCATTTCGTTTTTTCTGAATATCCTGATCAGCGGAGGACTGGAAAGCCTGAATACGCTGTTGTAAATCAGAAATCTCTTTTTCTTTTGTTTGCCGAATCAAGTCAGACATTGTTCCAACATTACTTTGGTAGTCCTGAACTTTGCTTTGGTACTCTTGTGCCATTAATTTCATTTGGGTTTGCAAATTATTGGCATAACGTTTTACCTGGGCTTGTGCCGTATCCGTTTGTGGCATCAAAGCCATTAACTTGTGCGAATCGACATAACCAATCTTTAATGTGGTCTGCGCAAAACTCATGCCCGTGAAAAGAAGGGCAAAAGTTAAGAGTAAAAATCCTTTTTTAACTGTTTCCATTTAAATGAATATTGATATTAGTACTTATTTACTTAGTCAACTGTGGCGCAAATGTAAATAAATTCATTGAATCTATGCTTACTTTTCAACAACTACCTCATAAAAATCGTTAAAATCTTTTATTATCTCATCTTACGTAAAAAACACACCGATAATACTTTCACCATTCCAAAGAAAGAAATGGCGTTCCAATTAACTTGTACGAAAACAGATGCCAAATTAGTTCCTTTGTCCCGGGGTATTGGTTTGCATCACCTTGCCTACTTCTTCCAGCACTAAATCGCTAATATCATATTTTGGGTTACTATACAAAAGGGTTGGACTACCGGCCTTATCAAAAACAAAGTCGATATTTTTTGTAGTGGCAACTGTTTCTATCGCGTTATAAACCTTCTCCTGAATAGGCTTTACCAATTCTTCTCTCTTCTTAAAGAGCTCGCCTTTGGGGCCAAAATATTTCTTCTGTAGATCGCTGATCTCCTGGCCCTTTTTTGCAAAGGCATCTTTTCTCTTCTTTTTCACCTCTGTAGGCAATAAAACGGCCTCTGCTTGATACTTTTTGTACATTTCGTTAAGCTGTTGGTGCTTAGCTGTGATTTCTTTTTGCCATTTTTGAGAAAGCGAGTTGAGGATATCCTGAGCATCATTGTATTCAGGAATATTACTCAGGATGTATTGGGTATCGACATAGGCCTGTTTTTGAGCTTGAAGCTGTGGAATAAAGGCCAGAAAGCAAAAGAGGAAAACAAGGGTTATCTGTAAGGGAAGTTTAAAAATTTTCATGCGGCTTTATTATTTATAATGGTGAGGTTTACAATAAGCTTGCCAAATTTCGATAAAAAACCCCAACCAAAAAAGAATTTCAAGATATTGATGAAAATATTTTTCCACTTGACCATATAGACGAAGCCCCACTGTACCTGATGGTGCAGTGGGGCTTTAATAAGTTTCCTATTATAAATTAATCCAGCGATTGATTCATGGAGAAGTGGAAATGGCTTCCGTTTGCAGAAGGAAGGCCGGGAATAGGGTCAAAGCCGTAGGCCCAGTCAAGTCCTAACATCCCAAACATGGGTAGGTATATTCTGGCACCAACCCCAGCTGCACGTTTCACATCAAAGGGATCAAAGTTTCTGGCTCCTTCCCACGAATTACCTGCTTCCACGAAGGCCTGCACATATATGGTAGAAGTAGCTGCCAAAGATATAGGATAGCGTAACTCAAGCGTATACCTTGAATAAATGGTTCCGCCAATGTTTTGATCTTTATAATACAGCGGAGTAACTGATTCATTGGCATAACCACGCATGCCAATGACTTCACGGCCATCGAAATTATTATAACCCGACAAACCATCACCCCCAAGGTAAAAACGTTGGAAAGGGGTCACTCCGAGTTTGGAATTATAGGCTCCCAAGAAGCCAAACCTGACTTTGGTTGCCAATACCAGTTTATTGGCCAGTTCAAAGTAGAAATAAGATTTAAACTTCCATTTATGGTATTCAATCCATTTATAGCGCACCTGGTCACTAAGACTGGCATAGTCCTTATTGGGAGAAAAGAGTGAATAAGGTGGCGTTACTGCCAAGGACAATGATAAGTTTGAGCCAGACCTTGGATAGATCGGCTGGTCAACTGAATTTCGACCCAAAACAATGTTTAGGTTTATATTATTATAAGATCCATTTCCATTCCCCACACGAAAAATAGAGGCATAATTCTGCAATTTATATAATTGGACATTTAGAGCGGCGTACAAGGTGAAATAATCATCAGGCCAGGTCAGTCGTTTCCCTAAACCAACTGTAACACCATCCGTAATAAATTTACTTGGGACAGTAGTTGTATCAGAAGAAGAGATGAGAGCGCTATTAGAGTACAGTGAATGATAATAAGAAACTGTAAAAGCATTGGGTTTTTTGCCGCCCAACCAGGGTTCGGTAAACGAAGTACTCCAGTTCATATAACCCAAACCATAAGTTTGAAAACGAACCGAAAGCTTTTGTCCATCACCTGAAGGAACAGGTCGCCAAGCTTTTTTATTAAAGAAATTGCGAAGGGAAAAGTTATTAAAACTTAAACCTATGGTTCCAATAATCCGCCCATAGCCCCATCCCCCGGAAAGTTCAATTTGATCAGCAGAGGTTTCTTCCACACTATACCCAATATCGACAGTACCTTTTGCAGGATTTGGTTTGATATTGGGTTTAATGGTTTGGGCATTAAAATATTTCAGGTTGGCCAATTCGCGCGTAGTACGGATTACGTCCTCACGGCTAAACAATTGCCCGGGCTTTGTTCGGAGTTCACGAATCACAACATGGTCATTGGTTTTGGTATTACCACTAACCGATACCTTATCAATCCGTGCCTGTTTACCCTCATGTACCCTGATCTCCATATCAATAGAATCATTGCCTACATAGGTTTCAACCGGAGTCGCGTTGAAAAACAAATAGCCATTATCCATATACAAACTACTCACGTCAACCCCTTTGTCGTTATAATCAAGATTGGTATTTAGTAATTTTTTATTGTAGACATCTCCCTTTTTAATTCCCAAAACAGTACTAAGAAATTTGGAGGGATAAACCGTGTTCCCGATCCAGCTTATATTGCGATAATAATACTTTGGCCCTTCAACCAAATAAATATTAATTCCAATATTTTGGTTATTTATTTTATAGACAGAGTCTCTTACAACTTGAGCATCTCTGTAGCCTTCTTTATTATAAGCATCGACAATTTTGGTTAAATCGTCTTCAAATTTAGCTTTAATGAATTTAGACGATTTGAAAATGCGTGCTTTATAGTTGTTTAGAAAGTAGTCCAGAAAATCGTCACGAAATTTTTTCAGGTGAAGGCTCAAAGCGTCTTTGCTTAAATTAATTACCAAAGGCCCCAAGGGATTTAGCGGGTTCATAATTCCGCGTTCTTTGGTGTCCTTTAAGGCCTTTTTTATCTTATCAGTGGAAAAAGCTTTATTCCCATAGATATTAATTACAGCAATTTTAACGCGCTTATTTTTCTTAACATTGATCAGCAGGTTCACGAAATTTTTCCGATTGGCACCTGACCCGGCACTATGTTGGGTAATTTTAACTTTTGTATTTAGGTAGCCCTTATCACGAAAACTATTTTTAATAATATTAGCCGTTCGATTGATCAGGTGTTCGGTAACCACATCACCTTTTGTCAGGTTGATTTTATCTTTAAGGTCGTCCTGGGCACTTTTCTTTATGCCACTGTAGCTATATTTATTTAAACGAGGTTTTTCGTTGAGGTAAATATCCAGATAAACGGTGTCGCCTTCTAGTTTGGTTGCCGAAATACGCACATCATCAAATAGTCCTTGATCCCACAATTTATGAATTGCCGTGGAGATATCATCTCCGGGAATTTTGATTTCTTTTCCAATCTCCAGGTTAGAAAGCATGATCACCACCGACTTATCCAGATAGCTGGCACCGGAAACAGTTATTCCACCTAAAATATATTGTTGCGGACTATCGTAGCTTAAAGTCGAAAGCGGGTTAGCTGCTTTTTCTTGTGCCATGATCCCTGTTGGGTATAATCCTATTCCTACGAAAAATAAAAGCAAAAACCAACCTTTAATACTAATCTTCATGCCGCTCTCCAAATTTTAATTGCCCACTAAGTAAACCAAACCTTCTTTCCCTTTGCTGATAATCAAGGATTGCCATATAGAAATCCTCTTTGCCAAAATCGGGCCAAAGTTTTGATGTAAAATATAATTCAGAATAAGCAATTTGCCATAAAAGGAAATTACTTATTCGTTGTTCACCGCTGGTTCTGATCAACAATTCAGGATCAGGCATTCCAGCTGTATTCAGATACGAAGAAAAGCGCTCATCTGTTAGCTCCTCTTCTTTTAACTTTCCAATGGCTTGATCCCTGGCAATTTCTTTAACAGCATTCAGGAGTTCCCAACGTCCGCTATAACTTAATGCAAGGGTAAGTACCATTTTTGTGTTCTGCGCAGTTTGTGCCATTGTGCTCATTAGTTTATCCCTATTTTCTTTGGGCAAACTACTGATATCCCCAATGGCATTCAGTCGAATATTATTTTTATTAAGGGTGGGGATTTCTTTTTCTATTGTTTCCACAAACAAATGCATCAGTGCATCTACTTCTCCCTTGGGTCGATTCCAGTTTTCTGTCGAGAAAGTATACAGCGTCAAGTATTTTATTCCAAGCTCAGCCGCAGTTTCCGCAATTTCGCGAACAGCATCAACTCCTTTATGGTGGCCAAACAAGCGGTCATGACCCTGCTTTCTGGCCCAACGCCCATTCCCATCCATGATGATCGCAACATGACTTGGCAATTTCTCTCGATTAATACTGTTTATTATACTCATAAATAAGCTTACCACTTCAGGCCGTTACAACCTTTGTTTTTTATTAAATTAATTTTATAAGTCAGAGAAAGGCTTGTAAAACTAAACCAATCATTATTATTACTATTTCCTCTTTGTTCGCCAGACAAGTGGCTTAAGCTTGGATCTGAAAAATACTCTGCAGTAGTCAAATCGTTAGGATCCAAGGTTGTAGCATCCAGATAATAAGTGCTGCTTACATCATCCAGATAGTCAGTAAAGGTTTTGTGCATAGTCCATTCCACCCCTACACCCAAATGCTTGCTAAGGCTATATTTTATACCAGCACCAAATACTGCTGCAAAACTGTAAGATTTGTAAGGCTTACGGTTCTCATAGCCCACGTTTTGACCTTCAGTTCCCAGCGCACGTAAGTCATACAGTTGACCGGCTCTCTTCCCACGGGGTGTATAAAAGAAAAAACCAGCTCCGCCAATAAGATAGGGGGAAAAGGCAGTTTTCTTACTTCCTGTAAAATAGTCCATAAAATTAAACTCACCGCTCAGTGAAATGTCGTCAATGGTTGTGATAAAGTTGAGTAAACGATTCTTTACTGCTTTTGAAATCAAATCATCGCCTTTAACTTTGGCGTGCGTATAGGAAAGTTGTACGGACCAGCGCTTATCAAAGTTGTAGCGGGCCAGCGTCCCAAAGGCAGCCTGAGGCATCACAAAAGGTAAGGCAGGGTTAATGTCTCCATTATAATAGGCCACTCCACCTTGCAGCCCCACTTCCAATGAAGACTGGGCACGAAGAACCATGGGAAGAAGCATTCCCAAAAAGACCAGGAAGACAAGATATCCTCCCTGATTATGGTTACTTTGTTTAAAACCCATGTTTGTCATTGATTTTGAGCGGCAAATTTATCATTTTTTTACAAGTCCCGGCAGATTAATTCCGCTTATCCACTCCCCAAAGCAACTTTTCTCTAATGGTGGAGAAAAAGTTTTGGTCGGGCATCTGAACCAAGTTTATTTTAAAATCACATTTTTTAATAATTAACTCCTGCTTTTTACTGATCAACGACTGTCTGGAGTCCATAGTCAGTAGATATTCGTCTTCCCTGCCTTCTATCTTCAGCCGTATTTCCGAATTGTCTTGGATAACGATGGGTCGAACCGTTAAATTGTGTGAAGCAATGGGAGCGATCACAAAATTCTCTGAACCGGGTGTAAGAATGGGGCCGCCCACACTCATAGAGTAAGCAGTGGATCCCGTAGGGGTAGCAATAATTAATCCATCACCCCAATAGGTATTGAGAAAGACGCCATTAATAAAAACCTTGACCGCAACCAATGATGCATTGGTGTTCCTGTATAGGGTCAAATCATTCAGCGCAAAATTCAAGGATCCGAAAATATCCGCCGGTTGCTCCAAACACAACAAAGCTCTTTGAACCAACTGATAGTTACCCTCGTAGATTTGCGCAATCGCTTTTTGCATTTCATTTTTTGAAACACTCGACAAAAAACCCAGACGCCCCAGGTTAATACCTAAGACCGGTACACCTATATCATGAACGTAAGGAATGGCATCCAGCAAAGTTCCGTCACCTCCAATTGAAAACAGAAAATCAAGCTTCGGTATGTCTATTGATCGTTCAAACAGACCAGGAGGTGTGTCAAATTGTACGTAATCTCTTATCAATTCGAAATACGTTTTATAAACGTATACCAGTGCACCCCGCCTGTACAACTCGTCAAATAACTGTTGCAGATAAGGTGCTTGATCTCTTTCGAATTTTTTACCAAAGATGACGATCTTCATGGAGATGAGGATGATTTTATGCAAATGTAGACTAAAAAAACAATAATTTAGCTGCCTATAGAGGCTCCACGATACCAAAGAAAATGTATTCCAAAGGCCGTAGTCTCGACAATTGCAGGCTCTTACACGGTTTGTCTTTGTTATCGAGGCTAATTAGGCTTATTGAAGAATCGAATCTTTTAACTTTTTTTTGCTTTTTTATGGAAAATAGACTCAATCGCCTGAACCGGAAACTAGTTCTTTTTTTCTTCTTTTTTTGCCTGTTCACTCAAGGAATAACTGCTCAGGAAGTCAGGCTGGATTCATTGAGTCAACAGGCTTATTCTAGTATCCTTGCCCTTCGTTTGCCAGAAGCAGAACAATTTTTACAAATAGAACGTAAAAGAATTCCACAGAATGTTTATGTTGATTATTTGGAAAATTACCTACAATTTATCCAAAGTTTTATTAGTGAAGATAAGCACGTTTTCGAAGAAGCAAATGCGGGTTTTAATAAACGCTACCAACGGGTATCGACCCTGGCTGACAACAGCCCTTTTAAACAGTTTTTATTGGCCAATATGAATTTGCAATGGGCTTTTGCACGCCTAAAATTTGGACAATATGTATCTGCCGCCTATGAAATAAACAAAGCATACCGCCAGCTTTCTGCTAATGCTGAGAAATTTCCAAACTTCGTTCCTGATAACATCAGCCTTGGAATATTACACATCCTCATCGGCTTGGTTCCCGATCAATATGCATGGCTCATGCGAATAATTTCGATGCAGGGAAGTGTAGAACAGGGGAAAGCCGAAATTTATAGCGTTCTACAAACAAGTCTAAACCATGCCAAATATGCTTATTTACAGCATGAAGCCGTGTTTTATCTGGGTTTTGTTGAACTAAACTTATCGCCAGACCAATCCAAGCTCAAGCAGCTGATGACATACTTAAATAAGCTTGATAAAGGAAACCTGTTACTATCCTATTTAAAAATAGATATTTTGATGCGCCATGGAAAAAATGATGCGGCACTACAGGCATTAAACGACATACCCAATAGCAAGGCATATTATCCCTTTTATTATTTGGATTATTTAAAAGGTGAATGCTTACTCAGAAAACTAGATCCGCGAGCTGAATTACACTATGCCTATTTTCTTCATCATTTTAAAGGTAATAACTATGTTAAGGATGCCTGGCGGAAGCGGGCATGGACAGCACTACTTCAAAGTGATACCGCTAAGTATTACCTGTTTATGGATAGCCTCACAAGTCAAGGGGCTCTGGAGGTAGATGCAGATAAAGAAGCACAAGAGGAAGCCATCCAGTCCAAATTACCAAATACCAGTTTGTTACGTGCTCGCTTATACTTTGATGGCGGTTATTATGCTGCGGCTAAAATTGTATTAGACAGCATGAATATGGCTCAATTAACGTTGGAGGGCAAGGTGGAAAGGATGTATCGGTATGCCAGGATCGCTCATAAATTACACCATTGGGAGCAAGCCAAAGTTCTATATGTAAATACGCTAAAAAGCGGAAAAAGCTTAACGCGATATTTTGCTGCTAATGCTGCCTTAAAGCTGGGACAGATTTATGAGGTACAGGATAGCCTGGAGCAGGCTGGAAAATATTATTCGCTTTGTCTTGATCTAAATTTTACAGAATATAGAAATAGTATTCGGGGCAAGGCCAAGGAGGCTTTGTCCCGAATACAAAAGAAGCAATAAACGCTATAAACCCATGGTTTTCTCTGACTCCTCATGCTGAGGCTGGAATTGGGAAACTTAGCTTTCTCATCCCATGAAACCAAGTGGATATCAGGGATTTATAATTTCATTAGAACCGAAAGCTTACACTCATTACCAACGCATCATTTGTATAAGTGTTTTTCACCGGGTTCACCGCAATATCATTGGTGCCATAGAAATAGTAATCTTGTTTTTTGTTGGCATGCACATACGCAAAATCTACTGTATAATTTCTCAAATGGAAACCTATGCCTGCTGAAACCGATTCGCGCTTTCCGTCGTTATAGTTGCGAGCATAAGGGCTACCATAAACGGCATAACCCGCTCTTAAATCAACGAAACCAAAACGCCACTCCGTTCCCAATCGCAAATTATTGGTAGATCGATAATATTGAAGAATATTATTGTTTTCAGTTTGAAAATTGTAACCAGTCGAATTTAATTTCATCTTTGAATAGTTTACCCATTCGTATTCTGCTGAAAAACTTCCCCGGTTGAACAATATGATGCCCACATCACCCAAGAACTTCATGGGTGTGGTTAAATGATAATCATAAGTGCCTGTGGGTGAAGAAATAGTTTGAGGATTATTCCAACCCAAATCGGCATAAGTAGAAGTATACCAGGTATCCCTAAGGCTGAAATAATAAGTCGGGCTATGATAAGCGGCGCCTATCCTTAACCATTTAGCGGGTTGGATTATTATACCAAGTTTAAGATTTACTCCCATCCCTTTGGTTTGAAGTGTCTGGTCATATTCCCAATTATTAAAATAGGGGATGGTGTCAGCAAGATCAGTCTCCGAATAATAAGAATTGCTGGTATAATTCAAGCTTGGGAAACCCAAGGTTGCCCCTAAATACACAAAGTTGTTTAAATTGGCAGAAACGCTAAAGTACCACTCATTTATCGACCCGGTGTTGTGAATTTGTTCTTTTTGATAAACCCCACCATAAGGCACTGGGCTATAATACTGATTGTTGTAGCCTGGGATGGTATCAATAAGATAGAGCTGCCAGGCTGGCTTTAAGTCGAATCCGTAATTATTGTTCTGATTATTATCGATACTGGTATATGGAATACCATCAGCATTTTCAAGGTATACATCCAATTTGGAATTATTGGGGTTGTTCCCTGCCATGGTTCGGTTCGAATTAAAATTATTCACCCGGTTCATTCCAAAAGAAAATTGCAGATATTTCCAGGTATTGGCTCCTGAAGATAGGTTTTGTTTAACCTTGACATAGCCCATACTACTCAAGTCAGCACTAACAGCCGCGTCAGTTTGTAACTCACCATTATATAAAGATTTAACATTGCTAAAATTTAAGATCGGGCTGAAAGAATATTGGCTTGTCCTGAACAAAGCCAAGCCTGCAGGATTAGTACTGGCGGTTGAGAAATCGGCACCAAGGGCACCAAACGATCCTCCCATCGACATGCTTCTGGCTGTTCCCCCATAAAAAGTTTGTGATATTCGTAAGGCATCATCAGCAGTTTGTGCATACAGTTGGTGCGTGAATATAAAAAGGACTGTTATGACAAATATTTTTTTCATAATACAAGATTTATAAAGGTGAAATAAAATCAATTGCTCCACAGGGTACTATCTCCTAATTCCTCCTCCGCCTCCTGAACGGGGAGACCTGCTAACATTCCCTGATCCGGAAGAATTTGAAGAAGATCTGCTGGGGGCACTATAACTTCTCGACGGGGCACTGGTATTTCTTGATGGCTCCGAATAGGATCTCGATGGCGAATAATTTTTTATAGGTCTGTTATAAACCTTTACTTTAGTGGGTTGCCGATACGACGGACGATATACTGACCGGCTTTTAGTCTGACGGGAAGGCCGATATACATTTTGTCTTCTTTGGTTCGTCGGTTGCTCATTACTCCTTAGGCCAGGTCTGTTAATACGAACAGGGCGTGGCGAATTGGTTCTATAATAAACTTTAGGACTACGACTCTGATGTGAATCCAGTCGTTGATACTGCCGTGGCTTTTGGTAACGAGGATCTGGCAAAGCCTTTTCCTTACGATATGCTGAAGGTTTTTGATAACGATTTTGCGACTTTCCCGAACGATACACTTCCGATGAAGGAATATTGGAACCTGAAGACCTCGAGCCTGAATACCTTGCATTGGAAGCCCCCCTATTGTTGGCACTTCGATTTCCAATATTGCTACCTGATCTTGGTGAAGAAGTCTGCGTGTTCGTAAGTCCACTTTTTTGTTTTCCCAATGCTTTTTGGTAACGCATCGAACCTTCAGGTCTCCCTCGATAAGTTGACTTTAGGTTTCCTGCATTGCTGCCGTCAGGCTTGACAGGTGTCCGACCTACATTTCCTCCGGCTCCAACACGCGAACTTTTAGAATGTTGGGATATGAAAGGGGCAGAGCTTCCATCGCGTACCGAACGGGGAATATTGGAACCTCCCATGCGATTACTTCGAACATGATGCACCCGACGGTTGTAGCCATCCCTATAATTTATAGAATAATAATTGGGATAATAATAGTTATAATAGCCGAAAGGATTTCCGAACCATGAATAGCCTGGATAAAACGAATAAAAACTATTCCAGCCATAACCTGGATACATTGAATAGAAAGAGTCGTAATAATTATAAAAATAAGGTGAATAGCCCATACTATAATAAGGTGAATAACCCCAGCTGTAATAAGGACTATAGGGGTTGAACCCTCCAAAAGACCAACTTTGTGGACCGGATCCAAAATAAGTACTCCCAAATCCAAGGCTTAAGGAAACATTGGAATTAGCATAGTTGTTAGCACTTTCGTTATATGCGGTGTCGTAATTGTTATTGACAGTGTCGGTTACAAGTGGAGCATTTTGATTTACTGCTTCAACAGTTCCTTGCTGGTATCCTTCGGGCTGTTGTTTTGCCTGTGAAGTGGCTTGCTGGCTTACGGTAATAGCGGCCGGATTAGCACTGGATTCAGAATAATAAACATCATCGTATGGCATGTTTTGCAAGCTACTGCAAGAAGTAGCAAATGCAAGGCTGAAACTTACTAGGATTAGAATAATGTAATTTATCGTCTTCATGGCATTATATATTGTGCTTAAATAAACATTGTTTATTTTTGCCGTTCATTGAAAAAGTTGCAAAGACTATACCAAAATCACAAAATGGCAAAAGAACTTACAAGTAGAGATGAAAATTATTCTCAATGGTATAATGAATTGGTGGTGAAAGCCGATCTTGCGGAAAACTCGGCTGTGAGGGGCTCTATGGTGATAAAACCTTATGGTTACGCAATTTGGGAAAAAATGCAAAGGGTTTTGGACGATAAATTTAAGGATACCGGACATCAAAATGCCTACTTTCCTCTTTTTATCCCGAAGTCATTTTTTAGTAAAGAAGCCAGCCATGTGGAAGGATTTGCCAAAGAATGCGCGGTTGTTACTCATTATCGCCTGAAGAGTGACGGAAAAGGTGGCGTAATGGTTGATCCTGATGCCAAACTGGAAGAAGAGCTCATTGTTCGACCCACCTCTGAAACTATCATTTGGGATACTTATCGAAAATGGGTTCAGTCCTATCGTGATTTACCTTTATTGATTAATCAATGGGCCAATGTTGTTCGTTGGGAAATGCGAACACGCTTATTTTTAAGAACTTCGGAGTTTTTGTGGCAGGAAGGGCATACTGCTCATGCAGACCGTAATGAAGCGGTTGAAGAAGCTGAAACAATATTAAAACTCTATGCTGATTTTGTTGAGAACTATATGGGTGTTCCTGTTTTACAGGGTGTAAAGTCGGCTAGCGAACGTTTTGCCGGTGCTGTCGATACCTATTGTATAGAAGCCCTGATGCAAGATGGAAAGGCTTTACAGGCAGGGACCTCTCACTTTTTAGGTCAAAATTTTGCCAAAGCTTTCGATGTGAAATTCCTTACCAAAGAGAATAAGCAGGAATATGTGTGGGCAACCTCATGGGGTGTTTCCACCCGTTTGATTGGTGCGCTCATCATGGCTCATTCTGATGATAAAGGATTGGTACTTCCACCAAAGCTTGCTCCCATACAGGTTGTAATTGTTCCCATCTTCCGAAAGGAAGAACAGCTGACAGCCATCAGCGAAAAAGCAGAAGAAATTTCAAAAGCTTTACGTGCCAAAGGCATTTCAGTAAAATATGATAAGCGCGATACACATAAACCGGGATTTAAGTTTTCCGAATGGGAGATGAAAGGTGTTCCGATACGTCTTGCCATCGGTCCACGCGACATTGAAAACGGAACCGTTGAAATAGCCCGGCGCGACACCTTGGAAAAAGAAGTGTTGCGTATGGAGAACCTTCCCGAAAAAGTTGAAAACCTGCTGAAAAAAATCCAGGATAACATATTCCAAAAAGCGCTTGATTTTAGAGAAACCCACACTTATAAAGTGGACAGCTGGGATGAATTTAAAGAGAAAATAGAGGCGGGAGGATTTGTATGGGCACATTGGGATGGAAGCCCCGAAACGGAGAAAAAAATAAAAGATGAAACCAAAGCAACTATTCGTTTAATTCCTTTTGATGATAGAAAAGAAAGCGGCAAATGTGTTTATAGTGGAAACCCCTCCACCATGCGCGTAGTCTTTGCCAAATCGTATTAACAATATTCTATTGATTGAAAAAGAGGCTGTCTAAAAAGGGCAGCCTTTTTTTTGGCGCCTCCCCATAAAAGCAGCAATTCGGCTCAGTAGGAAAGGTCGCACTAGAAACAGGTGGCAGGTGTTTGCTGTACTATGCTGTGGAGTGCTTTGCTGTCCAAAAAAAATAGGCAACTCATTGAGTTGCCTATTTTTAAATTAATTTTAACTATTCAAATGACTGGATTAGTCATCCGTCAATCGCAAGGCAATTCGTTTGGCAAGCAAAAACTTGCTTTAGCAAACAGGCCTTTCTGTTTTTAACAACGATTATTTATCGTCAACCTCTTCAAAGTCGACATCGGTTACCTCATCGCCGCCACCGTTTCCGGCACCACCTTGGGCATTGTCGTCATTGGCACCTGCATCAGGAGGCGTTTGGCCATCGGCTGCACCTTGGGTGTTTTTATACATGTCTTCACTGGCTTTTTGCCAGGAGGCATTCAATGTTTCCATAGCAGCATCAATGGCAGCAATATCCTGAGTTTTGTGGGCATTGCGTAAGGCTTCTAAACCACTCTCTATTTCCGATTTTTTATCGGCAGGTAATTTGTCACCATATTCTTTCAATTGCTTTTCCGTTTGGAAAATTAATCCATCGGCAGCATTTAACTTATCTACTCTTTCGCGAGCAAGTCTATCAACTTCAGCATTGGCTTCCGCTTCCGCTTTCATCTTCTTAATCTCTTCATCCGATAATCCCGATGAAGCCTCGATACGGATACTTTGTGATTTGCCTGTGGCTTTGTCTTTTGCCGACACATTCAAGATACCATTACTGTCCATATCAAAGGTAACTTCAATTTGCGGAACGCCACGTGGCGAAGGTGGAATACCATCCATATGGAAGCGCCCGATGCTTTTGTTTTGATTTGCCATCGGTCTTTCTCCCTGCAACACATGAATTTCAACTGAAGGTTGATTATCGGCTGCCGTGGAGAACACTTCCGATTTCTTAGTCGGTATGGTGGTGTTAGACTCAATGAGTTTGGTCATCACGCCCCCAAGGGTTTCTATCCCCAACGAAAGAGGTGTAACATCCAATAAAAGCACATCTTTAACTTCACCGGTGAGAACACCTCCCTGAATAGCGGCTCCAATGGCCACTACTTCATCCGGGTTAACTCCTTTAGAAGGTTCTTTACCAAAGAAATCTTTGACAATATTCTGGATGGCAGGAATACGTGTGGAACCACCTACCAAAATCACTTCGTTAATATCAGAAGCATTTAGTCCGGCATCTTTTAAAGCAGCTTTACAAGGGGCAATAGTTGCTTTGATCAAAGAATCGGCCAATTGTTCAAATTTGGCACGGGTAAGCTTGCGAACCAAGTGTTTTGGAATCCCATCAACGGGCATAATGTAAGGCAGGTTGATTTCAGATTCGGTAGAACTGGAAAGTTCAATTTTAGCTTTTTCAGCAGCTTCTTTCAAACGCTGAAGAGCCATTGCGTCTTTCCTCAGGTCAATTCCTTCATCGTTTTTAAATTCTTCAGCCAGCCAGTTAATGATGACTTCATCAAAATCATCACCACCCAGGTGGGTATTTCCGTTAGTCGATTTTACTTCGAATACACCATCGCCCAACTCGAGGACAGATATATCGAAAGTTCCACCACCAAGGTCAAATACTGCTACAATTTCGTCTTGTTTCTTTTTGTCAAGACCATAAGCCAGCGCGGCGGCTGTAGGCTCGTTGATAATACGACGAACTTTTAATCCGGCAATTTCGCCTGCTTCTTTGGTAGCCTGACGCTGTGAATCGTTAAAATAGGCAGGAACTGTGATTACAGCATCCGTTACACTTTGACCCAAATAATCTTCAGCGGTTTTCTTCATTTTCTGAAGCACCATGGCTGAAATTTCCTGAGGCGTATATAAGCGATCGTCAATTTTTACCCTTGCCGTGTCATTATCTCCTTTTACTACATCATAAGGCATCCGTTTAATTTCGGTGCTTAATTCTGAATAAGCATTTCCCATAAAACGTTTTATTGACGCAATGGTCTTTTTAGGGTTGGTGATAGCCTGGCGTTTGGCCGGATCACCAATTTTTCTTTCCCCATTGTCGGTGAACGCAACAATTGAAGGTGTGGTACGGTGACCTTCACTGTTAGGGATTACAACAGGTTCATTCCCCTCCATGACAGCTACGCACGAGTTTGTGGTTCCCAGGTCTATTCCAATAATTTTTCCCATTTAATTTTCCTCCTTAATTATAATATTGTTTTAATTTTTTTTATGTTCTGATTTCAAAATATTTGATCATTTTTCAACGTGCTTTAGCTGGGGCAAGGATTATGCCAAATGACTGCATTCTACTTTTGTACACTATTCATTTGGTTTAATTCCGATTACATCAGTATTGATAAATAAACCATAAATATTTTTAATATGTTGATATTCAGGTTAATGCAATGTATTAAATCATATTTACCCTCTATAAATATGGCTGTCAGCGCAATTCTGCCAAAACGACAGCAGGCTTTTTGCCGAAAGTTCACCATGTCAGAGAAATTAAACAATCTTGAAGCAAAGGACATCATGCATGAGAGAATCTCTATCTTTGTAAAAAATATTGAAGAAGCCGAATGAAAAAGTTGCATGCGTATATGTTGCGTTCTTTCCTGGGACCATTCGTGGTTACTTTTTTCATTACCCTCTTTATTCTGCTGCTGCAATTTCTATGGAAATACATCGACGATTTAGTCGGAAAAGGACTTGAATGGGATGTCATCCTCCGATTATTGTTTTATGCTTCTGCAACTTTCGTTCCTATGGCCTTGCCCTTGGCAGTATTGCTTTCTTCGCTCATGACCTTTGGTAACCTGGGTGAACATTATGAGTTGGTTGCCTTGAAAAGTGCCGGTATTTCTCTACAAAAAGCCATGAGGCCACTCACCATTTTAGCTATCCTAATCAGCATCAGTGCATTTTTATTTTCCAATTATATTTTTCCTGTAGCGAATTTAAAATTTGGCTCTCTTTTATACGATATTCGCCAAAAGAAACTGGCATTTAATCTGGATGAAGGGGTCTTTGATAATAACTTGAAAGGTTTCGTTATCCGTGCCGGGCGCAAGGACAAAGACAATAAAACCATTTATGATGTGATGATTTACGACCATACCCAACGTATGGGAAATACCAAAGTTACCGTTGCGAAAAGGGGAACCATGGAACTTACGCCCAATCAACAAAAGGTTGTTTTTACCTTATATAACGGCTATACATATCATGATATAACCAATGAGCGGGCTTATCGCATTAAGCGGCCTTTTGAGTATATTCGTTTTGCCAAGCAAGTGCTAAGCTTCGATCTTTCGCAGCTTGATCTAAGCCATACCAGAGAGTCTTTATTTAAGAATCATTATTCGATGTTGAATGTCCGGCAACTCAATCATGCCATCGACTCGCTAAGTAAAGGATTTTTAAAACGCCAAGAGGCGTTTAGAACCAGTTCAATACGTAGATTCGGGTATCTGGCAGTGGCTGATACGGGAAAACTTAACGATAAATTGCATCGGATTAGACAGCAACAAGTTGACACGCTTTCTTCTAAAATATTGTATCCCTTTCTAAGAAATTTCAAAACAGACGCCAAAGGTGAAATACTGGAGTTGGCACAAAAAAAAGTCCGCATCTCCAAAGATAACTACCTATTTCACAATGATCGGGTAATGAAACCCAGAAAAGAGTTGATTATCAGGCATGAAATTGTTTGGAATCAGAAATTCAAACTTTCTCTGGCCTGTTTGATCTTTTTCTTTATTGGTGCACCCTTGGGGGCTATTATCCGAAAAGGAGGACTGGGTTTGCCCGTGGTTATCTCAATACTTTTTTTTGTACTTTACCACGTCATCTCGGTAACCGGTGAAAAATCAGCCAGAACAAGCGAAATGACTGTGGTAATGGGAATGTGGCTTTCAACAATTGTGATTTTACCCATCGGTTTATTTCTCACTTATAAGGCGACCACGGATGCCCCTTTACTTGATGGGGACAGTTGGCGAAAATATTTCGATAAACACAAGGGTCTGAAAAAGATAATTGACAAGCTGTCAGCTCTATTACTATCATTAAAACCAGGGAACTAAACCGCTCTATTGATGCAATGCCAATGAGAATATTGTTCATCTGTAATAAGTCGCCATGGCCTCCAAAAGAAGGTGGTTCCATGGCAATGAACCAGCTCATAGAAGGCCTTTTGGGCCATGGACATCAGTTGAAGGTTCTGGCAGTGAACTCTTTCAAATACAAGGTCAACCCAAATGAAATACCGGCCTCTTATCAAAAACAAACAGGCATTGAATTTGTTAAGCTCAATCTGCGGCTGAAACCTATTCCGGCTTTTATGAATTGGGTCTTGGGACGATCCTATCATGTGCAACGGTTTATTTCCGGTAGCTTTCGCGAAAAACTTGTTGAGATACTGCTAAACGATCAATTTGACATCGTCCAGATGGAAACCGTCTTCATGGCACCTTATGTTGATCTTATAAGAGAACACAGCCGGGCAAAAATTGTTTTCAGGGCTCATAACATTGAACATCTCATCTGGCAAAGAATGCATAAGCAGGAAAAAAATATGTTGAAAAAAGCCTACCTATCCTCTCTTTATAAAAGCCTGAAAAAATACGAGATTCATGTCCTTGACCAGTTTGATGGAATTATGCCCATATCTGAAGAAGATGCAGGTTTTTTTCGTCAAAACAGTGCCAAGCCGGTGCAAACCATTCCTTTTGGTATCGATATTCAGAAAACAGATTCCTTTAAGGAGGTAAAGCTTGAAAGGAATCTTTTTCATATCGGAGCCATGAACTGGATGCCGAATCTGGAAGGAATCAAATGGTTTTTGGATGAGGTGTGGCCTCGCCTTCAAAGAAAAATTCCTGAAGCAAAACTAACATTGGCAGGTCGCGAAATGCCTGATTGGTTATTAAAACTCAAAGGAAAAAATCTAGTGGTATATGGCGAAGTTGCCGACGCGAAAGCTTTTATACAATCAGGAGAAATATCCATCGCACCGCTACTTTCAGGTAGTGGTATCCGCATTAAAATCCTGGAAAGTATGAGTATGGCGAAGCCCGTTGTTTCTACCAGCGTTGGCGCGGAGGGCATTGAGTATCAGCAAGGAAAAAACATCCTGATCGCCGACAACGCTGATGAGTTTGTAAATGCCATACAGTTTTTATATGAACATCCTGTTCAAGCAGTAAACATTGGGCAAAATGCTCAACAACTTATAGCCGAGCGATATAATCCACAAGTAATTATCCGCAAACTCACTGCTTTTTATCAGAAAATTTTATGACATTTGCCCACATGGGTGCCAAAACCATGCTAAAAGATTATGAGGATTTTTGTTCTTCTTTCCAGGATTCCATTTCCGCTTGAAAAAGGCGATAAACTTCGGGCATTTCATCAAATAAAATCACTTTCAAGAAACAATGAAATCATTTTATGTGCCCTCAATCCCATCCGTAATAGCGATAAGCAGCAGGCATTCTCACAACTGCAACCCTATTGCCGGTCGGTGACATTTATTGATTTACCATTTATCGCTCGTGTTTTCAATATTATAAAGGCGTATATAAAAGGGCTTCCCTTACAGGTGGGCTATTTTTATAGTGGAAAAGCGGCACGTAAAATTCATCAACTCATTGAGGAGTATAAACCTGATCATTTATACGGGCAATTGGTTCGCACGGCTGTTTATCTGATGGACGAACCTATTTTGAAAACGCTGGATTATCAGGATGCGTTTTCTTATGGATTAAAGCGGCGTGCCCGGGCATCCTCTTTCTTCCTAAAATATTTACTAAGGTTTGAATACCGGAGATTGGCTGCTTTTGAAACCAGGGTTTTTGACCTTTTCGACACAAAAACCATCATTAGTGAACAAGATAAGGAACTGATCCCACATTCCCGAAAAGCGGAAATCAAAGTCATTCCAAATGGCGTTGACCTGGCTTTTTTTTCGGCCGTTGAGATGGAAAAGAAACAGGAGATTGTCTTCACGGGAAACATGAATTATCCACCTAATGTGGATGCTGCAATCTTTTTAGTTCATAAAATTATGCCATTGGTATGGGCGAAAGCACCCAAAACAAAATTGTTACTGGCAGGCTCACAACCTCATCCAAAAGTAAAAAGACTTGCCAATAAAAGAGTTATTGTGAGCGGTTGGATGGACGATATTCGTCCGGCCTATGCTTCATCACTGATATTTATTGCCCCCATGCGATTAGGTACAGGGCTTCAAAACAAGCTGTTGGAAGCCATGGCGATGCGAATTCCCACGGTTACCACTTCCCTGGCCGATGCTGCTTTACAAGCCAGGGATGGAAAAGAAACTATGATTGGGGATACTGCCCGGGAGTTGGCGACCCATCTGTTGGCATTGTTAAACAATCCGGAAAAAAGGGAAGCCATCGCTGACAATGCGTTGGCTTATGTACAGAAGAAGTTCGATTGGGAACGTTCTACCGCCCTGTTGGAAGCCATTATGTCCGAGGGCTGAGGAGATCAGTATCGTTAAATATTTTTAAATCTTGGCTGAGCAAAATACACAGCCGAATACTTTCAAACAATTCGGTGTATTTTTGTGCTGGCTTAAGCATTTTGCAAATGGCCATTAAGGAAAAATAGTCGGCGTGAAGCAAACTTTTTGTAAAGAAGAACGTTTATCTGAAGAAAAACTGATTGACCAGCTTTTTAAAGAAGGAAAATCATTTTTTCAGTTTCCATTTAAGGTGGTTTTCCTTCCAATGGAAGATGCTGTTCCTTATCATGCCAAAATACTCATCAGTGTCCCGAAAAGGAATTTTAAGAAAGCGGTTGATCGCAATCACATCAAAAGACTGATTCGCGAAGCTTACCGAAAAAATAAATTCATACTGGACAAAGGAAATAAGGATCAGCTGTACCTAATTGGGTTTATCTATACTACAGCTCGCCAATTGACCTATCAGGAGATTGAAAAGAAAATAATCCTAGTTTTGCAACAATTAAAGCAGGAGCATGAGTAAGTTACTGGGGAAATTATTTATTTTGTTGATCAGGATATATCAATATACCTTATCTCCCTTTATCGGACGCTCCTGTCGATATACGCCCACTTGCTCATCTTATAGTGTGGAAGCCATCAATAAATATGGTCCCTTAAAAGGGGGGCGGATGGCCATTAAAAGAATTCTATCTTGTAATCCATGGGGCGGTAGTGGTTACGACCCCGTTCCATAAAAGTAAAAAACGATTTACATGTTTAAAAAATCAATTTTCGTAGTTAGCTTTTTATTTATTGCGTTAACGCAACTATCAGCACAGGATCAAAATAACTTTAAAATTGCTAAAAGTATTGAAACCTATTCGGCCGTTTTGAGGCAATTAAACCTGAATTATGTCGATAGTATAAATCCGGTAAAGATGACCTCAACAGCCATAAAAGCTATGTTGGGGAAAATGGATCCTTATACTATTTTCGTGCCACCATCCGAATTGGGGGCTTTCAAACTGATGACCAGTGGTGTTTATGGCGGCATCGGTGCCTTGATTCAAAAACAAGGACATTATGTAGTAATTAGCGAACCTTACGAACATTTTCCGGCTCAGAAAGCGGGCTTGAGGGCCGGGGATAAAATAATAGCCATTAATGGAAAATCTGCGAAAGATTTTTCTGCTTCTCAAGTTAGTAATTTGTTAAAAGGGATTCCCGGCTCTCACTTTAAACTAAGTGTTCAGCACTTTGGAGATACACTTACACACACCTTGACCCTTGAGCGTCAAAAAATTACAATTCCTAATGTACCCTATTACGGCGTAGTGGGTAAGGATATCGGGTATATCCGGTTGAATCAGTTTAACCCTAACGCTGCCAATGATGTGAGAAATGCTTTTATCGCGTTAAAGAATAAGGATCATATAAAAGGAGTAATACTCGACTTGCGAAACAATGGAGGCGGACTGTTAAACGAGGCCGTAAATATTGCCAATATTTTTGTAAAAAAAGGCCAAACCATTGTGAGGACTATAGGAAAATTGCAAGCCAACAGTAGTGTCCGTAAAACTACTGCACCGGTGCTGGATGCTAAAATACCCCTGGCCATTTTGGTAAACGGAAATACAGCCTCAGCCTCTGAAATTGTGGCAGGGTCGATGCAGGATTTGGATAGGGCTGTACTAATTGGACAGCGCACTTTTGGTAAAGGACTGGTACAAAATATAGTATCATTGCCTTATGGCGCCAAAATGAAAGTCACCATAGCCAAATATTATATTCCCAGCGGACGCTGCATTCAAGCCATCGACTATTTTCACAAAAATGCCAAAGGCAGGTCGGAAAGGGTACCGGATTCTCTCATTTCATCTTTTAAAACCAAACATGGCCGGACGGTGTATGACGGAGGGGGGCTCGAACCGGATATACTCATGAAACCTGTCGTTTTTAGCCAGGTATCTGCCGATTTATATGCACAGAATTACATTTTCAACTTTGCCAATAGTTTCTATCTTAAACATCCAAGTATTGCCAGTCCACGAAATTTTCGCATTACGGATTCTACCTTTAACCAATTTAAGACATTTGTTGTGAATAAAGGCTTTAGCTATTTAACTGAAACAGGTGCGTTAATTAAGCGACTGACGAAAAGTGCTCAACGTGAAAGTTATTATAAAGCCTTAAAGCCGGGCTTAGATAGTTTGGCCAGCACACTGCAGCTTGAAAAGAAGAAAGACCTCGATAAACATAGAAGCCAGATTGATGAGATGCTCCGAATAGAGCTTGTCGCCCGATATTATTATCAGTCAGGCAAAACAGAAGCCTCTCTGGTGAATGATGATGAAGTGGCCAAGGCTGTTGAAGTACTGAACAATAATACCCAATACAAAGCGTTATTAAGGCCTAAACAGAAGGCTGTCGCTGGCAGTGCAACGAAGTGATAGTTTTGATAATACAGGGAAAGAGACCCTATGACCATCGGTAAAACTAATATTTATTACTCATTTTATTTTTGGTTATTGGCCTATATAGCGGTGAGCATGCCGCTCTCTATCTACACCACGAGTATGGGCTCTCTGCTCTTGTTGGTTTTGTGGCTGTTGGGTGATTTTCAGGGGAATGTAGTCAGGCGCTTTTATAGAAAAAAAGGATTCTTTGCGGGATGCTTGCTTTTGATCACTTACTTAACGCGCTTATCCACACACAATATTCTTGAAAAAACCCGTAAATTTATTCACAATCGGGCAGCTGTCGTTTTTGCATCCATTTACTTTCTTCATCTTGCGGGGATGCTTTTTACATCCAATTTTGACTATGGATTTAAAGACTTACGGGTAAAATTACCTTTGCTCTTTTTCCCGCTTATATTTTCCAGTATGGAAAAACTGGATTATCCTCGTTTTCGTAAGCTGTTGCTATATTACGTGGGGGGAATCTTTATTGCAACGCTCGTTGGTGGCTTTATACTTATGAAAGGCGACTACCTGAATATTCGATATATTTCTCCTTTTATTTCATCTATCCGCTTGGGGCTCAACATAACTTTCGGCGTATTCATCTTGCTTTATTTCGTAGCGGCAGACACTTATTTCCATTGGAAGCAAAAGCTGTTGATGGGAATCCTCTCGCTCTGGTTTGTCGTATTTCTGGTTAAATTGGAATCTATAACCTCATTGAGTATTATTTTCGTGCTCGGGATGGCATATTTGGTTTATCTGGTATTCAAAAGCCAAACTCTTATATTAAAAGGCCTTATGATGATTCTTATCATCGCCATTCCTTTACTGCTTTATATTTACGTGAGTGATACTATCCACTCAGCCAATACAGTATCTAGCATAGAGGCACATCCTGATAAATTCACAGCCCTTGGGAATCCTTACACCTTCGATACCATAAACCAAGGGGTGGAAGATGGTAAATATGTAGGATGGTATCTTTGTGAATCGGAATTGGAATCGGCCTGGGACAAAAGAAGCAAGATAGATTTCGGGGGACGCGACAAGCGAGGGAACGAACTCAAGGAAACCTTAATTCGTTTTCTGAGCTCAAAAAACTTACATAAAGATGCTGCCGGAATTGCCGCGCTCACATCCGGCGATATACAGATGGTCGAAAACGGAATAGCCAACTACAACTACATTGCCCATCCGGGCCTTCACTCCCGTATCCTGAAAATTTTGAAAGGCTATCAGGTTTATGAAAAGTCCGGGAATCCCAGCGGCAGCTCATTGATGCAACGCCTGGAATATCTGAAAGCTTCCTTGGGGATTATAAAAAATCACTTTTGGTTAGGGGTAGGTACCGGCGATTTACAGGACGCTTTTTATGCCCGGTTCTCTGCCATGCATTCACAGCTTAGCCCTCAATATAGGTTTCATGCCCATAACCAATACCTGGCCATTTTTGTAGCTTTTGGTGTTTTCGGTTTTATAATTTTTCTTTTTGCTTTGGTTTATCCGGTCATTGTCACCCACGGTTTTCATGATTATTTCTTCGTTGTTTTTTATATTATCATGCTCCTTTCCATGTTTTCGGACGATACGCTGGAGACCCATGCAGGAGTGACTCTTTTCGCATTTTTTACTTCCCTCATCCTTTTTGGGAAACAAAGAAAAAACGCCTGAACCACAAACGTTTTCCCTTTAATGATGTCTTAGAAACTGACAGGAGTTTCCATAGATAGTCCAATGAGTTTATTGAACTGCTAATTGAATGGATACAACCTTTCAGGCAATTGTTCAAAGCCATTAAATCCTTTATTTTTTTTATCTTAGCCCTAAATTTGCTGAGAATGAAGAAGAAGGAAATTACATTGGAATACCTGGAGTTTGAAAATGAAAAAGAATTATCGAGCGATGAACAAAAGCTGTTGATGGAAGCCCTGGAATCTGTTGGGCGATCCTATGCTCCTTATTCAGAATTTCATGTAGGTGCTGCTGTCTTACTCGAAAATGGAGAAGTAGTTTGTGGCTCGAATCAGGAAAATGCAGCATACCCTTCAGGATTGTGTGCGGAGCGGGTAGCTATATTTTATGCCAATTCGCAATTTCCGGGAGTGGCAATAAAGGCAATGGCGATTACTGCCAAGGCAGATCATTTCCTAATTGAAGCACCGATAAAGCCTTGTGGGTCATGTCGGCAGGTCATTGCGGAAACAGAAAATCGTCAACAGGATAAAATTAAGCTCATCATGCAGGGAGAAAGAGGTCCTGTTCACATCATAAATGGAATTGAAAATTTGCTACCCTTCACTTTTTACGAGAAAAAACTACAGAAAACCCAAACATAAATCATCATGAAACGTATCGGACTTATTCTGGCCTTGTTTGCTTTATTTACTGCTTTCAAGAGCGATAAACCGGCATACAGATTATTTACCGCCCAAGGTAAGAAGATAAAGTATCAAAAGATGCTGAATAAGTTACAAGATGCCGATGTGGTTTTTTTCGGTGAATTACACAATAACCCCATCAGTCATTGGTTTGAACTGGAAATAACCAAAGATCTTTACCGTTTGCACAAAGGCAAGATTGTATTGGGAGCAGAGATGTTCGAAAAAGACAATCAGTTGATTCTTAATGAATATCTGAAGAATGAAATAAGCAAAAGTAGTTTTGAAAAGGAGGCACGTTTGTGGCCAAATTATAAAACCGATTATAAACCTCTCGTAGAATTTGCCCATAATAATCACCTGAACTTTGTGGCTACCAACGTCCCTCGTCGTTATGCATCAATGGTGTACAAAAATGGATTTGCCTCGCTTGATAGCTTGTCAGAGGAAGCCAAAAGTTATATGGCTCCTTTACCGATTCCTTACGACCCAGCACTAAAATGTTATCAAGATATGCTTGAGCAAATGAAAGCCATGGGTCATAATAATCCGCACCTACCCAAAGCCCAGGCTTTGAAAGATGCCACCATGGCCTATTCCATTGCTGCTGTTGCCGGAAAAGATAATTTATTTATTCATTATAACGGCTCCTACCATTCTGATGATTATCAGGGTATTATTTGGTATTTGAATAAATATAAGCCCGGCTTAAAAATTTTAACCATCACCAGTGTGGAACAAGCATCAATGGATAGCCTGTCCAAAGAAAACCTGAACAAAGCCAACTTCATCCTGACCATACCTAATGACATGACTAAGACCCACTAAGCTAAGTTCAACCTAATGCAGTGGACGGTTTCATTTTAAGATAAATTAGCAAAATAATCCAGATAGATATCCTTACCTTTGTGCATAATGTCTTATCTGAAGTAGACTAAGATTCATGGATTATACTTATCAATAATTGCGGACTTAGGGCAAAGATTACCCAAAAGAAAAACCGTCCAAAATGAGATTTAAAAAACAAGAAAGATGAATGAAATCATTACAAATCAAGCGCTGGAATTACAAACGGTTATCTACAAAGCACCGGCATTAATTACATTATATGTTGTTAGCCAGACCGGAGGTGGGCATTTGGATCCTTCGGAAGAAAAGTCAGCGAAAATGTATCTCTCCATTCTTAGCAATCAGGGGCCTGAAGAATTACAAGATTATTTTAAGGAAGTGAAACAGACTTTTGAGCAAGATTTAAATGGGCTTAATAAAGAATTGCCGGCAAACTCGGATAAAAGAAAAGAGGAAATTGAGCTCCGTTTAAAACCCGTGAAGAATTTTATTTTGACCTTACCCTCAGCACAAGGAGTTGTCTTTAAGGAGGCACTGCTTAGCTTTATTATTCATTCAAGAAATGCAAATAAAGACACCCTCTTAAGTGTGATCCTTCCTTTTATTTCCGATGATTTAATGAAAATTGAAGATGAGCGGATGCGTAGGATTTTATGAAATGATAAAGAAAAATTAGCAAATAAATTCAAGAAAGATGGAACAGATTTCGGTGAAAAAGGCAAAAGAGATGGATAAGGAGACCTTATTCAAACAATTGAATACCACTTCCAAAGGCTTGGCTACTGAAGAAGCCAGGAAGCGCCTGGAAGAAATGGGTCCCAACGCCTTGCCTGACGAGCATAGCAGTATGTTGGTTCGGTTTTTTAGTTATTTCTGGGGGCCTATTCCATGGATGATTGAAATTGCGGCGATATTATCCCTTGTGGTTAAACACTGGACAGACTTCTTTGTCATATTCGCCTTGCTTTTATTTAATGCCGGTATTGGTTTTTGGCAGGAGATGAAAGCCAGCAATGCCCTTGATGCTTTGAAAGCTCAGCTGGCCTTGAAGGCCAGGGTTCTGCGGGATGGAAAATGGCTGGAAATTGAAGCAAATGAGATAGTTCCCGGCGACATGGTTCGTATAAAAATTGGCGATATTATCCCCGCCGACCTTAAACTAATTGATGGTGATTATGTGAGTGTTGACCAGGCGTCCTTAACGGGCGAGTCGCTGCCGGTCAATAAAAATTCGGGAGATATTTGTTACTCCGGAACCATTGTGAAACAAGGAGAAATGACGGGTCTTGTCACGGCCACCGGAGCAAACACCTATTTTGGAAAAACAGCCGGTCTTGTTTCGAAAGCCGGAGCCACCTCTCATTTTCAAAAAGCTGTCATCCATATTGGTGATTTTCTCATCATTCTTAGCCTGGCTTTGGTGTCCATTCTATTTATTATACAGTTAATAAGGGGGGATAATGTTATTACGCTCATACAATTTGCCTTGATCCTTACGGTAGCATCCATTCCTGTGGCCATGCCGGCGGTCTTATCCATCACCATGGCTGTGGGAGCCCTGGCACTCTCTAAGAAAAAGGTAATAGTTTCCAGATTAGAAGCTATCGAGGAAGCTGCGGGACTGGACATCTTATGTTCTGACAAAACGGGTACCCTTACCCAAAACAAACTGACACTTGGTACTTCTGTTTTGTTCAAGGCAAAAGATGAACAGGAGCTTATTTTGAATGCCTCCTTTTCCTCAGAGTCCGACACCAACGACGCCATTGATTTAACGGTGGTATCAGGACTAAAAGACCAACAATTACTTTCTTCAGGATCGCTTAAAAAATACATCCCCTTTGATCCTGTACGTAAACGTACCGAAGCCATATTGTCTGACCCCAACGGTAAAGAATTCAATGTTACCAAGGGTGCTACCCAGGTGATAATAGAATTGTGTAAATTGACAGGAGAGGATCTTAATAAAGCCGATGAACAAGTAGAAAAATTCGCATCCCAGGGTTATAAAACATTGGGTGTAGCCAGAAAAGATGCCAATATGGATTGGCAATTTTTGGGAATTCTAACACTCTTTGATCCTCCCCGTGAGGATTCTGCCTCCACTATTGCACTAGCCAGGGAAAATGGAATTACTGTTAAAATGGTTACCGGAGATAACGTGGCTATTGCTCGCCAAATTTCCAGCCAACTTGGCTTAGGAACCAATATCCATGGCGTGGAATCCATTTTTAAAGATGATTCCGATATTAAGCATCCCAGTCGAAAAATAGAACAACAAATTGATGCTGCCGACGGTTTTGCAGAGGTTTTTCCTGAACATAAATACGGAATTGTAAAAGCACTCCAGGCCGGCAATCACATTACCGGCATGACAGGTGACGGCGTGAATGACGCCCCCGCTTTAAAACAGGCTGATTTCGGGATAGCAGTTAGCGGAGCCACAGATGCAGCCAGAGCAGCTGCCGACATGATCCTTACCACTCCCGGATTGTCGGTGATTATCAATGCCGTAGCAGAGGCCAGGAAAATTTTTGAAAGGATGAACAGCTATGCGATGTACCGGATTATCGAAACCATCCGCATCATGTTCTTCGTGGTTTTAGCCATGATCTTTTTTAATTTTTATCCCATTACCGCCTTGTTGATTATCCTGCTTGCCTTCTTTAACGATGTGCCAATCATGACTATCGCTTATGACAATACTTTCTTAAACAAAAACCCGGTAAAATGGGATATGAATAAAGTATTGAGCATTTCTACAGTATTGGGATTAATTGGTGTATTTGAAACATTTGGAATTTTAATCATTGCCAAAGAATATCTGCATCTTAGCCTGCCTCAGATACAAACCTTCATTTTTCTGAAACTTGCTGTAGCAGGACATCTTACGCTCTTTGTTACCAGAACCAAAGGTTCATTCTTAAAGAAACCCTATCCGGCTCCTTCTTTATTATGGTCAGCTATCGCAACCAAAGTTCTTGCAACTTTATTCGTGGTTTACCCCATGGGCTTGATAACTTCAATCAGCTGGACAAACGTAGGGCTGGTTTGGGTGTATTGTATATTCTGGATATTTATTGAAGATGCGGCGAAAATGGCAATGTACCGGCGCCTGGAACACAAAGGGAGTAAGGCACATGACCGTTTCTTCTCACTTATTAAGCATCCGGTCAATGCCTTTCATCATCATTTTTAGTCCTGTATCGAATAGAATCACAAGCAAAGTTTCACTCCATTAGAGTGAAACTTTGCTTGTGATTCTCACTTAAAACTCTGAAGTAAAGAAGAATTGAATCTTGGGATATTTGTCCTGAGCCGTTTGCAGGGTATAAGGCGAGTCTGCCATAAAGACCTCCCTTCCTTCTTTGTCTAAGGCAATTTGAGATGCTTTGCGTGCCCTGAAATCTTCCAGCTGTTCTTTGTTATCACTGATAAACCAGGCAGTTTTGTATAATTTAATGGACTCATAGCGGCATTTCGCAGCATACTCATGTTCCAAGCGGTATTGGATCACCTCAAATTGCAACATCCCCACTGTTCCGATAATTTTACGCCCGCTATGTTTGCCCACAAATAGTTGAGCCACGCCTTCGTCCGTAAGCTGATCAAGGCCTTTGGCCAACTGCTTCGTCTTTAAAGGATCAGCATTTAGCACATATTGAAAAAGTTCAGGGGAAAAGCTTGGAATCCCTTTATAATAAAGGGTTTCCCCTTCAGTAAGTGTATCACCAATTTTGAAATTACCCGTATCATGAAGCCCCACAATATCTCCCGGATATACCTCATCAACAATGGTTTTCTTTTGAGCCATAAAAGCCGTAGGACTCGAAAATTTAAGTTTCCGGTTTAGCCTGACATGCAGGTAGTTGGTATTGCGTTTAAAAGTCCCCGACACCACCCGGACAAAAGCAATACGATCGCGATGATTGGGATCCATATTCGCATGGATTTTAAACACAAATCCGGTAAATCCATCTTCCTTTGGCTGTACAAAACGGACATCACTGTCACGACCCAGTGGACCGGGAGCGATTTTGATAAAAATATCCAGCAACTCTTTAACGCCGAAATTATTCAGTGCACTACCGAAAAAAACAGGAGAAATTTCTCCTGAACGGTAGTCCTCTACCTTAAATTCTGGATAAACACCCTGCACAAGATCCAGATCCGCACGCAGCGTTTCTGCGTCATCACCCAGATAGCGATCCAGTTCTGTATCATCCAGGTCGTCAAACTGAATACTTTCTTCAACCACTTGTTTGCCAGGCATAAAAAGTTGAAGATTCTTAAAGTAATTATTATACACACCTTTAAAACCACCTCCCATGCCAATGGGCCAGCTAAGCGGAGTAACACGTAATTCCAGTTTTCTCTCAATTTCATCCAACAACTCAAAGGCATCATTTCCGGGCCGATCGAGTTTGTTAATGAAGACGATTATGGGTGTTTTCCGCATGCGGCAGACCTTCACCAGTTTTTCGGTCTGAGGTTCTACCCCCTTGGCCACATCAATAACAACAATCACACTGTCAACAGCGGTAAGAGTACGGAAAGTATCTTCTGCAAAGTCCTGGTGGCCTGGGGTGTCGAGGATATTGATTTTGACACCCTGATATTCAAAACCCATCACCGAAGTGGCTACGGAAATACCACGTTGGCGCTCAATTTCCATCCAGTCGGAAGTGGCTGTCTTTTTTATTTTATTAGATTTAACTGCCCCGGCTACCTGAATGGCGCCACCATAAAGGAGTAATTTCTCAGTAAGCGTTGTTTTCCCGGCATCCGGATGACTAACAATGGCAAAAGTACGCCGTCTTTCTAATTCTTTAGTGTTGACCATGAGTGAAAATTGAGGCTGCAAAAATAGAAAAACCCATCCAATTAACTACTAATTTCCGGCAGTGGCTGAGTTTCAATAATCAGTCTCTCACTTTTGTCATCCTGAACGCAGTGAAGGATCTTAGCAATGCAATGATATATAGATCCTAAAATTGAGATACTTCGCTTCGCTACTAATGACGTATTTTGGTAATATGTTTTAAATCAGACACTTCAAAAATTCTCAAATCGTTAATCCTTGTTCGATATTTATTTGATTTAAGAACAAGGAATACCGATTTATGAATGAAGAAATGCCCTACCATACGTCATTATTTGTTAGTTATCCCATTTCTCCGGGTTTTGTGGTTCAGCATGACAAAATGTTTATTAGCAAAGTTTATCTAAAAATTTAATTCTCACCCAATATTGTCATCCTGAAAGCAGGGAGGGGTGGTGCGTTAGGGCGAATGAAGGAACTGAACAAACTGAGATACTTCTCCACAGTAGTCTTCCGTAGGAATCACTGTGTGACTTTGGACAGCATGACAAAATGTTTATTAGCACCACGCTCTTCCTGATTTGTAATCAGGAAGTTAAAGAGACTAAGGATTTTTAATCCGGCAAATCCTTAATCAATCAATTATTTTTTTGTTTCCTGTCAGATTGCCCGCCTGCCAAGGGACCAGGGCGGGCAGGCAAATCTTTTGAACCCTTTATCATTCGGATTGCAAATCCGAATGAGCTTATTAGTTTGATAGTCAAATTGTTTTATTACATAATGATTACCAAAATTTCCATTAGCAAAACTCATTCAATTAATTCAGTGGTATTTCCGACCACCAGTGTTTTCATCTGATTAGGATTAAGGTATTTGACAGCAGTCATCAACAAATCTTCCGATGTGCATTGCATCATTTCATCCAGGTTTTGTTTATATGCCTCAAAGGGGATGTTCAACTGCCGGCTTTTCATAAAACGGTCGGCCTGCGCAAAAGGGCCATCGAAATCACGAAGAACCGAGCCGTAAACGTAGTTTTTAACCGTATCCAGCTCTTTGGCAGAAATTTTCTCCGAACGGATGATATCAATTTGCTTGCTGATTTCTTTTAGTGCAGCCGACGTGTGCCGGGCATTTACTTCGGTGGCAATGGCAAAATAGCTGGCATCACGAAAATGCTGTATCACAGAATGAATGCCATAGGTATAGCCTTTGTCTTCACGTAAACTACTCATGAGCCGTGATCCAAAATAACCGCCAAGTACCGTATTCAGAAGTGAAAATTTAGGATAATCGGCATCTTGCTTATTGATGCTAAGGCAACCCAGGCGTAAGGCCGACTGTAGCGCATCTGTTTTGTGAATAAGTTTCTGCTGTTGCGGATGGCTTTCAATCATGACTTTATGAGCTTTCACCGTCTGATTTTGTCCCTTCCAGGCACTCCCCAGCGTGGCATTCAGTTTGTCCAGCAGGCTTTCATCAATTTTTCCACTTAAGATGCCATAAAAACCTTCCGCTGAATAATTCTTATTGTAAAAGCCAAGAAGCTGCTCACGCTTCAATTTGCCAAAATCTTCTAATTCGAGGACTTGTCCGTATGGAGAATGGGTACCAAACAGTAATTTATTGAATTCGAGAGAAGCCTGGTAACGCACCTTTTGTATATTGACCTGGTATTCTTGTTTTCTACGATCATCAAAAATGCGTAATTCTTCCTCGGGAAAAATCGCTTCTGTCAGTATTTCTACCATAAGCGGCAACAGACGGTCATAATATTTTGTCAGACTATAAAGTCTTAATCCCGCAAGGTCTTTGTCGACAAATTGACCGAGATAAGCGCCATGGAAATCAAGAAGCCCGGCAATTTCCAAGGAAGAATGCCGCGGAGTACCTTCAATAAGGATTTGATTGACAGCAGCGGCAAGAAGTTTTTTATCCTGACGGGCACTGCCGGCCTCAAAAACAAAATCCATGCGGGTTACTTCCTGCGTGGGGTCAGGAATTAAAAATACCTGCAGGCCATTGTCAAGCCGAATACTTTCGATTTGTGGAAGTTTTAGGCTAATGGGTCTGCCCAGAGATGGGATCTGCTTTCTATCGGGATGATTGTAGCTTGTCATGAGCGGGATGTTGCTTTGTAATACAAAATATTTCTTTTCTGGGTGTTGAATAAGCTGGTGGCCAGCTGCTGAATCTTTTGGGTAGTCACCGCCCTGTATTTCACAATTTCTTGTTGAAACCAGGCAGCATCTCCCAACATCTCATAATAACATAGGTTCATGGCTTTTCCCAGCACCGAAATTTCCGAGAACACCAAATTTGCCTCTGCTTTATTGATAACTTTCTGTAATTCTTCCTCTTCTATTGCTTCCTTAGCCAGCTTTTCCAATTCTATCATTACCGCTTTTTCTACCATTTCAAAATCACTTTGCGGATACAATTTACCGCTTACCATAAATAATCCCCCATCCAAATCGCCTGTGATGTAAGCATTTACTTCAGACAGCAGCTCCTGTTCTTTCACCAGCGACTGAAATAAACGTGATGAATTTCCATTGGAAAGCAAATCGCTGACGAGGTCACAAGTATAATAGTCAGGATCCAGGCGTTTGGGCATAGGCCACGCCATATAAAATGCATCCTGAGGAACCGCTCTTTCAACGGTTTTTGATCGCTCTTTTGTTTGTTTACTTTCTTGAGGATACTCTTTTGGCGGACGTTGCCCCTTGGGAATGCCTCCAAACCATTTTTCCGATAAAGCTTTGACGCTTGCCGTATCCACATCGCCGGCCACACACAAAATAGCATTGGAAGGATGATAATATTTTTTATAAAAAGCCTTCACATCATCCATGGTTGCTTTTTCGATATGGCTTATTTCTTTGCCGATGGTATTCCAGCGATATGGGTGTTTTTTATAAGCCAGCGGTTTCAGCAGCAAATAAACATCACCATAAGGTTGGTTTAGATAATTCTGTTTGAACTCTTCCACGACGACCTGCCTTTGAACTTCCAGGCTCTTTTTGTTGAACGCCAGCGAAAGCATCCTATCCGATTCAAGCCAAAAGGCCGTTTCCAGGTTATTTTTAGGAAGTGTTATATAATAGTTGGTGAAGTCGTTATTGGTAAAAGCATTGTTTTCGCCGCCTGCTTTTTGCAAAGGCTCATCATATTTAGGAATATTCACCGAGCCACCAAACATCAGGTGCTCAAACAAATGAGCAAAGCCTGTTTTATCAGCTTCTTCGTCGCGCGAGCCTACTTCATATATAATATTCATGGCCACCATGGGAGTTCCCGGGTCATGATGCACCAGCACCCGGAGGCCATTGTCTAATGTAAATCGATCAAATTGCAGCATAAAACAGCTTTGTTTTTCGAAAAGGAAGACGTTTTCGTTTCGGCTGCAAAGCTACGGAATAAGGAGAGCTTAAAATAAAGCAGAAAAACAATTTGGACAGATAATTTTATACCTTTGGGATTATTATGATAAACCCACAAAGCCAGTTGATTATGAAAGAAAAAGCAACAATTCAGCGTAGGTTGCTAATTGACTGCTTTTTAGTGGGAAACTCCAGGTATAACTTAAAGAAGGAATAATGACCAAAGTAGTGGATAAACGATGGTTGTGGTTAATGAAAAAAACCGAAAATGAAATTTTACATTGGAAATACAGACCTAGATTGGTTTCGCTATTTAAAAAGCATCAATCCCGAGGATATTAATTTCTGGCAACCAAGCGGATTATATCGTTTTAGAGCAATTGAAACCGGCTCTCCATTTTTGTTAAAATTAAAAAGCCCAATTAATAAAATTGCAGGAGTTGGATTCTTTACATCACACTCTTTACTTCCAATTGATTTTGCTTGGGAGGTATTTCAAAACAGAAATGGAACTGACAATTTCAAAGAGTTTTATTCAAAAATCAACTCCTATAGGGATAAGTCGAATACTATAGAAAAGAATCCAAATATTGGTTGTGTTGTTTTGACAAACCCTATATTTTTTAGCGAATCGGATTGGATTACAATACCAAAGAATTGGTCAAAGAATATCGTTCAGGGTAAAACATATAACACAGATGAAGATTATGACAAAGCATACTGGAAACATGTTGAGGCTATTCTGGTAAAATACACAACAAACCAAGTTTCTAATATTTTGAATGAGGATGTGCCATTATATGGACAATATCTAACAAAGGTTAGAATTGGACAAGGAGCATTTAGAGTTTTAGTTACAGATGCCTACGCAAGACGTTGTGCTGTTTCCGGAGAACGGACTTTGCCAGTTTTAGAAGCTGCACATATTAAACCGTATTCCTCCTTTGGAATAAACACTACTAATAATGGAATGCTATTGAGAGCAGACCTGCATAAACTTTTTGACTCTGGATATATTACAGTGACTGAAAAATATAACATTGAAATTAGTAGAAGAATAAAAGAAGAGTTTGAAAATGGCCGTGATTATTATAAGTATCATGGAAGGCGTTTGATCTCATTGCCAAATGACACCAATGATCTTCCAAACGAGAATTTTTTAAAATGGCATAATGAAAATATATTCAGGACTTAATACCCCGCTGGTGCGAGCTTGTAGCTCGTACCGCTATGTACCAACTACTGCAAATTGCTTTTGCAAACCAGGGCAGGGTCTATCATAATCTAATAAAAAACTCAGCTGTGCTATGAGTAGAAAATATATAATGCTAGACAAAGACGGTATATATTTTGTATCGTTTGCCACCATTAATTGGGTAGATGTTTTTGTTAGGCAGCAGTATTTTGAGCTGATATGTGATAGCCTTAACTACTGCGTTAAACAAAAAGGCATGGTTATTTATTGTTATTCACAATAAGCCTGTACTAGCAGATTTTGTTGAAGAAGCGCGATATTGGAAATATAGCTTGCTTCAGACTATTGTGGAACAAAAGGGCAGGTAGAGATAGTTTGGTATAATGATGCGTAAGGGTACGAGCTACAAGCTCGCACCAGCGGGTGAAAGAAAGAGAAACCATTTATGAATTTCTACAAACAAAAGATAAAGAAATTATGGAAAAAATAACACTGAATATTGCCAATATGGTTTGCCAAGGTTGTGCCGAGAAAATAACTGACACCTTAAAAGATTTATCTGGGGTAAAAAAGGTAAAGCCAAAAATTATGAAAAAGTTGGTTCAAATAGAATTCAATCCCGATAAAGTAGATGAACTAAAAATTAGAAAGACATTGACCCAAGCAGGATATGAACCCCAAAAAGCTGAAATATGAAAAATAAACTCAAATTAACATGAAAAAACAAAAGAAATTTAACAAATTAATGTGTAAATTTGGCTAAGAAATTACACCTGTTTCCAGTGGCACAGTATGACGGCATCACTGGCACAATATGACCGGTATATCCGGTTTATAAAGCAGGCACATCAAAAGAATTGTCAAAATGAGTTTAGAGCATTTTTTAAGTGAATTCGCTACAACCTTCCAAGATGGTTCTGTTTTCAGCTTGGGAATTGCTTTTTTGGCGGGCTTGGTTTCAAGTGGTGTATGTCCTTGCACCTTGCCAGTCGGTTTGGGTTTTGCAGGTTACATAAGTAGTACTTCTGTACGTGAATCTAAAACAGGCTTTATTATAACTTTCTCATTTTTTCTCGGAATTGTATTTTGTTTGTCGGTGTTAGGAGCCATTGCAAGTTATTTAGGAGTATTCTTGACCGAAATATTTGGTCAATATTGGGCTTTGAGTATGGGTATAATAGCTTTAATTGCAGCAGGCTTTGCTTTTTACGGTCCATATTTGCGAGTAAAACAACTTAAGACTTTAAGAAGACCTGGGATTGGGGGTTCTTTTATTTATGGTGTCATTTATAGTTTAGGAACATCTGTAGCCCCTTTACTATTGTTACTATCTTTTGCCGCATCTACAGCAAGTTTCATTTATGGTTTAATTTTAGCACTTTGTTTCGGTATTGGAAGAGGTTTACCTTTTCTATTCGTCGGTTTATTTTCAAGTTCAGTTTCAAAACTTGCCAAGTTATCTTGGCTAAAAAAAGGCGTTCAAATAGTAAGTGGAGTGGCACTACTTTATTTGAGTTTTTTCTTTTTTAGACTATTCAGTCATTATCTATAAAATTTAAATCGACTTTCCCAGTCCTTCACAAGCATACACATTGGCAAGTCGCTCAAAAAGCCAACGCTCAAACCAAAACTTGCCAAAGAGTTTGGTTTTTGCCCCCACACAAACTAACCCTAAAAACCCAAAAGAGCTAAAATTTATCCACTCCAAAAGGGATTGAAAAAAAAATTGATACTCGAACAATTATTAATACATTTGTTGCGTTATAGTGCAACTGTGCAATTAATAAGAAAACAGAATGAATACATATACTGACTTTTTTAAAGCATTAAGTGATGAAACAAGACTAAGAATCATGAACCTATTAGTAGTTTCAGAAGCTGAACTTTGTGTTTGTGAATTCACCGACGTTCTGGAAACACCGACTTATAACGTTTCTAAACATTTGAAAATACTGAAGAATGCCGGCTTATTAAGCGAAAGAAAAGATGGACGTTGGGTATATTTTGGCTTAGCACCAGTCAAAGAAAAGTTTCTAAGCCTTTTATTTGAGGTTATAAAAGAAATCCCTGCACAACAACTTAAAACAGACCTTAACGAATTACAAAAAAGGTTTGACATCAGGGTTAAAGGGAAATGCCTTTTAGGAATTCAAAAAGAACATTTAAAACCAATAAACACATAATTTTTATGAGAAAAATCTTAATGTTTTTACTTATTGCTATTGCAATACAGGGTTGTCAAAATAATAAATCAGGACAAGCTACTGTTGAAGGTGTACTGGATAACCCGACAGAATATCTCAGTAAAGTGATTAAACTTCAAGGGATGGTAAGTCAATCAAATTCTAACAAACAACAATTTAACATTATCGGAGAAAAGGAATTCGAAGAATGTGGGGTTGGTAAATGCAATGCAAATGAACAATTGCCGATTAGATTTAAAAATAGTTTACCAAAGGTCGGTGATAAAGTTGAAGTTTCAGGACAAATTACAAAAACAAAAGAAGGGTTCGTATATGAAGCAAAATCCATTAGACATATTAAAGATATATCAGTCAAATAGCGGGCAATTATCACTAAAAGAAATTTTTGAAGACCTCATGCAAATTTCAGAAATTAATAAATGTTCCTTATGTGGCTGTAATGTAAATACCTTAAAGGAGTTTGCAGAATTGGCACAAGCCAAGGGTGAAAAGAAGCTTGCTAAAAAAGCAAATAAACTTCAAATTAAAATTGACAGTCAGAAAAAATATGACTGTCTCGGCTGTAACCCTTGCTATCCTGCTGACATTTCCAATTTACTGTTCAAAATGAGCGATGGCGAAGATGCTGAAAATGAACCGGAACCTTGCGCATCAGAATCCTGTTCTTGCAACACTGCAATACCAAAAGAGAAATGGCCGGTAGAAAGAGGTAATTATTTTGTAGGAAACGAAAAAGAAACTATTGCCATTAATACTTTGTCTAACAAGGAATTACCAAAACAACTCACGAAATTATTAGGAGATACAATAGCCATTGTCGGTTATTGTGAAACTGAAAATACCGGGATTGAGAAAATAGTTAAGAATGTTATTTCAAATCCTAATATTCGCACCCTGATAGTTTGCGGATATGAAAGTGGAAAAGATATGATGGGTGGGCATTTTTCAGGGCAAGCATTACTTTCATTATATTCAAACGGCATTAATGAAAAAAAAAGAATTATTGGAGCAAAGGGGAAACGTCCTGTTTTAAAGAATATTAGTGCAGGGCAAATTGAGCGTTTTCAATCTCAAATTGATATTATTGAACTTATCGGAAATAATTCAGTCGAAGACATAATTCAAAGTGTAAACAGTGCACGAAATAAAAAGAAAACAGCATTTGAAAAGAAAGGAATTAATGGATTTGTAAATAGTGAAATTATTGCACAAAACCCTCAAAAGCTACGGTTGGACAAAAAGGGATATTTCGTTCTACTACCGAATAAAGCAGAGAAAAAGATTTTTGTTGAATACTACGCCAATAGTGGTGAATTACTGCACACAATTGTCGGCAATAATGCGGCAAGTATCTATTATACCATTATTGAAAAAGAGTTTATATCAAAACTTGACCATTGTGCTTATCTCGGCAAAGAATTAACGAAAGCAGAATATTTTATAAAATATGATATTCCTTATGTACAAGACAAAGCTTTAGGGGAATTAGCAGATGAATAAAAAACAAATAATAATAATCACAATCGGATTCTTTTTAACCTTATCAATTCAGTTCATTTGGATTAGCAAGGACTTAAATCCTAAAACACAATGGGCAGATGTAAAAGCTGCATCTGAAAACAATTTAAGCGGATACGCAATGTATTTTCAAGATGGAGAATACTTTTTTGGGTTATCTTATGCTTTGGCTATTGCGTTTACTTTATTTGCATTGTCCAGAATGCAAATTGACCGAAAAAAAGGGGTAGCAGGAATTTTTGGCGGTATTACATTTTCCGCACTATTAGCCACATTTGGTTGTTTCATAATAGGTTGCTGTGGCTCACCAATGGCAATTGTATATATAAGTATGTTTGGAAGTTCATACTTAAAAGTTGCGAAACCGATTATATTAATTGTTACACTTTTAAGTGTTATTTATGGATCCAAGAAGCTTACAAAAAACAAAGATAATTCCTGTAAGAGTTGTGCAGATGGCTCTTGTAATTAGGGATATTACCAATTCTATTGCAAGAACATAAAAATATATTTGGTTTTGCCAACCACAAAAGTGAATCTAAAAAAATTAAAAAGTAATAATGTTTTTAAAATAGAGTTCGTATATTTGCGAATTCGTAAATATACATATTAAGAGCTATCTTATGAACTCTGATAAAATTTTGTTTAAACTGCATGCCGAGATGTGTAATTCAATGGGACACCCCATTCGCTTAGAAACAGTACACCACCTTAAAGAACAGGAGTTATCTTTTAGCGAATTGGCAGAAGCAATCGGTGTAGGAAAATCAACACTTTCAAGACATTTATCATTAATGGTAAACAATGGAATTCTTATTCAAAGAAAAGAAGGAGTAAATGTTTACTATAAAATTGCCTCTACCAAAATAACAACAGCTTGTGCCTTAATGCGAGAAATATTAATTGAACGATTAAAAAGCAACATAGACATTGTTTCTAATGTCGATTAAATCACAAATAGTATGAAAGAATTTATGAAAGAAATGATGGAAAAAATGATGTCAGGAATGATGAAACCTGAGGACATGCCTCCAATGATGGAAAAAATGATGGACAAGATGTTCTCTCAAATGACATCAGAGGACAGAACACAGTTTGTAAGCAATATGATGCCCAAATGTATGGAGATGATATTTGCTGAAATTGAACCTGAAGCAAAAGTAAAACTTGCTAAAGAAATGCTTGAAAAGATGATTTCAATACTTGAAAATATTACAAAAGAATCTAAATAAAAAATTATGTGGACAGAACATTTTTGGATGGGTGGGATGTGGATTTTTCCATTTATTATGATAATTGTAATCCTTTTTCTTGCTTTTAGCAGAGGGTGCATCCCCCGCTGGCACAAGCTACTAGCTTGTGCCACACGTACTTAACACCTCCAACATCATGAGATTCTTCTCCATAGGAGTCTCACATAGGCATCACTTGGTGACCTTGGAACTGCGTGACTGCGGACACTTCAAGTATTGTCAAGCCCCTGCTTGTCCGGCAGGCGGGCTTAATCGAAATTCGATATCCATTTGATTTAAGAGCACTTAACCCATATATTATCTAAAGTATCGACTTTCCCCTCAGCTTCAAATATCCTTATCTTCCCCGTTCATTATTTCAGTTTGGTGGTTGATTGATTCCTGATGAATGGCTTTGAAAGCCTTATTGATAAACTCGCGGCTAAGGCCTTTCTGGGCTCCTTTTTCTATGCTTTTATAAATGATTTCTTCCCAACGCTTGTTTTGCAGGATGCTCATGTTATTTTCCTTTTTAAACTGCCCAATGCTTTTAACCACTTCCATGCGTTGTTCAATAATTTCAAGAAGCTGGTCATCAAACCAGTCAATCTTTCCGCGGAGTTCATCCAGGGTGCTCAATAATTTATCATCCCGGGTCATCGGCTCGCGAAGAATGAGTTTATCCAGAATAGCTGCCAGTTGTTTTGGGGTAACTTGCTGTTGGGCATCGCTCAACGCAACCTCAGGATTGATATGTGATTCAATCATCAAACCATCATAATTCAAATCCATTGCTTTTTGTGAAATTTCCAACAAAAGCGAACGTTTGCCGCCAATATGACTGGGGTCGTTTAGCATGGGAATCCGAGGCATCCGGCTTTTCATTTCGATGGGGATCTGCCATTGAGGCAAGTTTCGGAAGCGTGATTTCTCATAAGTGGAAAAACCCCTATGAATTAATCCTATTTTGCGAATGCCGGCATTATAAATACGCTCCACAGCGCCCACCCAAAGTTCCAAATCTGGATTGATGGGGTTTTTTATAAGCACTCCGACTTCGGCCCCTTTGAGGACTTGGGAAATTTCCTCCATGGCAAAAGGATTGGCCGCTGTGCGTGCACCTATCCATAAAATATCAACACCAAATTTGAGCGCCTCATACACATGTTTGGCATTGGCAACCTCGATGGTCAACGGTAAACCGGTTTCCTGCTTGGCTTTTTTTAACCACGGCAGTCCGATTGATCCAACTCCCTCAAACGAATTAGGTCGCGTACGCGGTTTCCAGATACCCGCCCTATAAACATCTACTTTGCCGGTTTCGCGCAAAGCTATTGCGGTTTCCACTACTTGTTTCTCCGACTCTGCACTACAAGGGCCAGCGATCATAAAAGGCCGCTGGTTGTATTCTTCCCAATCAGTCATTAATTTGATATTCAACTCTTTAGACATAATAATAATTTTATAATATTTTTTGTATTTTATTTGATTCGTGAATTAAGGCTGCTACTTTCTCATCTTCTTTAAGATGAATGGCCTCGCGAAAAAGCAAAAGCTTTTCTATATAAGTGTCCAGCACTTCAAGCACATTTTCCGAGTTTTGATTAAAAACAGGAACCCACATTTCGGCTGAACTTTTCGCCAGGCGAACGGTGGATGCAAAACCTCCTCCCGCCAGATCAAGGATTCGTTTTTCATCTTTTTCCTTTTCCAGCACGGCCAGCGAAAGTGCAAAAGACGAAAGGTGTGAAATATGCGACACATAAGCTGCACTTACATCGTGCTCACGTGCATTCATGTTAATCACCTTCATGTGTAGGATTTCATACATCTGGCTAACCAATTCCAAGGCCTGTTCCGAACTTTTTTCCCGATCACAAATGATTGCAGTTTTATAGTCGAACAAATGACTGATGGCTGCCATCGGACCTGAAAATTCAGTGCCTGCCATGGGATGCGAAGCCACATATTGTGCACGGTTGGGATGATGAGCAATTTGCTCTGCTAAACCGGCCTTGGTTGAACCCACATCAGTAATGACTTTTTGGGTTCCCGCACACAATGTCAATATTTTAGGCAACAGATCCTTAACAACATCAATAGGAGTAGCCAGAATAATTAAGTCGGCCTGAAGAACAGCGTCTTCAAGGCTGGTAATTTTGTCCACCAGCTTACTGAGCATGGCAATATTAGCATGTTGCGGATTATTGTCCACACCAATAATTTCGCTTGCAAAACCACGCTTCTTTAAGTCGAGAGCCATGGAACCACCAATGAGACCAATGCCAATGATTGCTATTTCCAGTTTTTTATTCTTTTCATCCATTTTGTAAACGGCTTTTAAGAAACCCCAAAAATCAAGCTCCAAATTCCAAATAAATTCCAATGTTCAAAGCCCCACAAATCTGTTTTCGTAAAGCGACTGAGCTTACGGCATTTGATTATTGAAACTCTATCTTGTTTAATTAATTGGAATTTGATCATTATTTGTTATTTGAGATTTGTTGCTTCTAATTTGATTTAAACTTTTTTTTCAAGAAAGGACAGCTGTGAAAGTCTTTTTCCGGCTTCTATCAATCGTTCCTCTGTAGCACATAAAGAAACACGCACATACTTTTTGCCGGCATCCCCAAAAATAAAACCCGGCGTTATAAAAACCTGTTTAGTGTGTAAAACCTGTTCTGAAAACTGTTCAGCATTTGTAAAAGCATCAGGGATACGAGCCCATACAAACATGCCTACCTGATCCGGCTTGTAGGTACAATTCAGTTGATCCAACAAGCGAAAAGCGGATAGCCTTCTGCGGCGATAGGTGGCGTTGAGTGCCTCATACCACAACGAATCCGATTCGAGGGCTTTTGCCGCTGCCATTTGCAGAGGCTTAAACATACCGGAATCCATATTGCTTTTTGCCTGCAAAACTGATTGTATATAATCAGCCTTTCCGGCCAGCATTCCTATACGCCAACCGGCCATATTGTGCGACTTACTCATGGAATTTAACTCCAGGGCTATCTCTTTGGCTCCTTCCACCTTTAAGATACTCAAAGGCTTTTCGTTTAAAATAAAGCTGTACGGGTTATCGTTTACAATCAAAATTTCATGTTTTAATCCAAAGGCAATGAGCTGTTCAAACAAAGCCGTGCTGGCACGAGTGCCCGTTGGCATATGTGGATAATTGACCCACATGATTTTCACCTTCGTCAAATCGCGACTTTCCAGTTCCTCAAAATCAGGCAACCACCCACTTGTCTCTTTTAGTTCGTAAGGCTGTACTTTTGCGCCTAACAAACGCGCTACTGAAGCATAAGCCGGATAGCCCGGATTGGGCACCAACACTTCTTCTCCCGGATTTAAAAAAGCCATGGAAACATGCATGATGCCTTCTTTTGAACCCATGAGCGGCAGTATTTCGCTATCGGCGAGCAAGCTTACACCAAAATATTTTTGATACCATGAAGCAAAAGCCTGTCGCAATTCAGGGATTCCAGAATACGGTTGATAGGCATGATTTCCCGCCTTCCGGCTTTCCGAAACCAGTGTTTCGATGGTCTCATCGGCAGGCGGCTGATCGGGACTGCCAATGCCCAGATTAATGACATCGACACCCTGCTGACGTAGTTGATTGATTTCTTTCAGCTTGCGCGAAAAATAATATTCTTCCACTTGCTGTAATCGTTGAGCAGTTTTAATTTTCATGGGCTATTGCTCCTTTCTGGTATTCACCTATAATTTTCATCTCGCCCAGCAACGGCCGGATAGCATCCAGCGATTGCCGGTATTTATTGTAATCATCAAACACCAAATCCACGTAAAATAGATACTCCCAATCACGGCCCACAATCGGTAACGACTGAATTTTGGTGAGGTTGATATTATAAAACGATAATACCGAAAGTACTTCTGACAGTTTTCCGTGTTCATGTGGCAAAAGGAAATACAGCGATGATTTGTTAATTTGCTTCCCGATTTTATGATGCTGATAATTTTCTTTACTGGATATGATCAGGAAGCGGGTGAAATTCTTTTTATTGGTTTCAATGCCTTCGGCGAGGACATCAAGGTGATACAATTTAGCAGCCAGGCGACTGGCAATGGCTGCATGCTTTTTCATACCTTCTTCGCTAATGCGTTTGGCACTTAAAGCCGTGTCTTCTGCATCCACAATCAGGACACCCTTGCGACGGAGGGGCGTAAGGAACTCCCGGCATTGCTGAATGGCCATGGGATGTGAATGAATCTTTTTAATCGCCTCAAGCGGTTGGCCCGGCATCGCCAGTAAATGTTGCTCAACGCGGAGGTAAACCTCCCCGAGTATCTTTAAACCCGATTCACGGAGCAGTGTGTAGTTTGGTAAAATACTCCCCACCAACGAATTATCAATGGCCATCATGGCATAATTGGATCGGCCATCCTGCAAGGTATCAAACAGTTCGTTAAAGGTGCTGCATTCCACTACCTGATATTGGTATCCTTTAAAATATTCCCGAATAGCTATTTCGTGGAAAGCTCCGCTCACGCCCTGCATTGCAATTTTCATCTCTTGATTTTTGTATAAAAAAAAGTCCCGAAAATTTTTCGGGACTTTTTTGAATGTTTTTAATACTATAAAATATCAATACATACTTCGTCCCATTTTACTTTTAGAATAAAAGTAATAAAAGGAGTAAAAGAAGCTGTTTGACCAATTTTGCATGATTATTCTGTTTGAACGGCACAAATGTAGATAAATTATTTTCTTATCAAAACAATTAGTGAATTATTTTATTCGTGAAACTCAAAGTTCAAAAGCGAAGCGAATTGAACTTTGTAAGTTGAACGAATCCCGATAGTCCCGAAAGCTTTCAGTCTTTTTATAAGCACGAAAAATTATAGAATATCAGCAGAACCATTCTTATAAAATGTTAATAACATTTAGGATCCGTACTGTATTT
>Ga0316204_10000594_pt1 | contig 126584 bp, 119 predicted proteins | sample 6monrhotite_MG_2_FD_205661 | JGI IMG/M metagenome (GOLD analysis project Ga0316204, IMG submission 205661) | Microbial mat bacterial communities from mineral coupon in-situ incubated in ocean water Damariscotta River, Maine, United States -... | ecosystem: Environmental > Aquatic > Marine >...
TGTTATATTATTACATAATTTAAACTGACCATAAGGGCCTCTATCAGTGCAAAATCGACCAATTCGCACAAAAGAAAATAAGAAAAGTAAAATTTTTGCTTGGAATCGAGCAAGATTCTTGGATGATAGGTTTTGAGCTGGGTCATTCGCTTCAGCTTAAGTCCGCAAATTTGCGGACGGGGGAAAATCAGATCGCTTGTCGTTGGGCAATTATTGTCTGGCAAATAGTGGCAGAAGCGAAGCAGAGCAATTTGCATCTGACTTGGACAATTGGGAGACTACGGGAAAACCATTATTTGGGCATGTGAAAAGCCGGGCTGTATATTGGTCAGGTATTAGGAACATGTTGAACACCTTCCAATTTATTAGGGGTAAAGGTTCGGAGTAAAAGTTACATCTCCAAATCTTTATAAGGTTAAAACAGCCGGCTAGGCATTCAGAGTACTGGAGACCAAAGTGGCATTATTAAACCCATGTGGGCAGAAAATGGATAAGGCTAAAGTGAAACGAATAGCTGTCACAACAGCGGCGGCCGCCTCGATCCTTCTAGGGGCGACCATTGCTAACGCGCAAGACGAGCGCCTGAAGTCGATCGTAGACGAGGTGAACGCAGCAAATAAACTCGCAGTAGCATCACAGGAAGAAGTTGATCGGGTTGCAGACGCAACTCAGCGCGTCTTCGGTGAATATCGCGGAGTTTTAAAAACCAACGCAGGTCTTCGGGCATATAACGCCCAGCAGAACCGCGTTATCGTCAAACAGCTTGAGGAAATTGAAAAGATCAAAACTTCAATTGGTCAGATCGATGAAATCAAGCGGCAGATTACGCCGTTGATGCTGGACATGATTGATAATCTTGCCGACTTTATTGCAGCGGATATTCCGTTCTTGCTCGACGAGCGCAATGAACGGATTGATTCGCTACGCGAAGTCATGGATGACCCGAATGTTAGCGACCCGGAGCGTTTCCGTGTTGTTCTCGAAGCTTACAAAGCTGAGGTAACATATGGAGGTTCATTGTTTGCTTATGACGATTCGCTTGCAGATGGCCGAACAGTTAATTTTGTTCGTTTGGGCCGTGTTGGTTTCTACTATCAAACCAAGGATACGACTGAGACTGCTGCTTGGAATTCGGAAACTAAGTCATGGGATATTCTTGGCTCAGAGTTTACGGGGCCGATTCGTCAGTTAGTTCGCATGGCGCTGCGTCGTACACAACAAGACGTAAGTGTTCTGCCAATTGCTGCTGCGAAGGGGAAATAAGATGAAAAAAATTATTACATCCGCTGCCCTTTTGGCGCTGGGACTATCATCATTTGCATCTGCCCAAGATTCTGATATGGGCGCATTGCTGAACAAGGTTCGTGAAGGCCGTATCACTGAAGATGCGGAACACAAGCAACGTGAAGCAGAGTTTTTGGCCCGTAAGGACCAGCAGGAACAGTTGCTGGCTAACGAGCGCAGAACTCAGGCTAATCTTGAGCGCGAAAGTGCGCGCCTTGAGGAAAGTCGCCGCAATAACGAAGCCGAGATTACTCGTCAGCTGGAAATTCAGCGCGAGCGTCTCGGTCAGTTGAGCGAGTTGTTTGGTGTGCTTCAGCAGGCTGCAGGCGACGCAAGAGCCGTTATCGCATCGTCACACGTGACCATCGATAACCCTGGTCGTATGGAAGAGATTGATATCTTGGTTGCTAAGGCATCTGAATCTTCCGAACTTCCTACACTTGCGGAAATTCGTTCTTGGCCTGCTCAAATGATGCTCGAAATGGTTGGCTCTAGTGAGGTTGTTAAGTTCCCTCACGATGTTCGTTTGAACGACGGTACGCTTCAGACAATGGATATCATCCGGGTTGGTGACTTCGGTCTTGTTGGCGATGGCAAATTCTTACAGTTAAAGCCAAATGGTGAAGTTGCTGAATTGCAGCGCCAGCCTTCTGGCCGTTTAACCGGTTCGATAGCAGAATTTGAAAATCAAACGTCTGGATTGCACCCATTGGGCGTAGACCCTACACGTGGACAGCTTCTTAATCTTGAGATCGACAAACCAACTATTGAAGAACGCCTTGAGCAGGGTGGTTTCATCGGATATCTGACACTGTCTCTTGGTGTTATTGGTGTGCTACTTGCCATCTTCCAGTGGGTTTACCTCTTTATGGTAAGCGGCAAAGTGAAGAAGCAGGTTAAGTCTGAGGTTGCCAATGTTAACAACCCTCTTGGTCGCGTCCTTGCGGTGTATGACCAAAACCGAAATGTTGATGTGGAAACACTGGAGTTGAAACTGGATGAAGCAATTCTGAAGGAAACACCAGCTCTTGAACGGTTCCTGACAGCGATCAAGCTGATCTCTGCTGTGGCACCGCTGTTTGGTCTTCTCGGTACGGTTACCGGTATGATTCAAACTTTCCAGGCAATTACCCTGTTTGGTGCCGGTGATCCAACACAGATGGCAGGCGGTATTTCTGCCGCGCTCATGACAACAGTGGAAGGTTTGGTTGTAGCCATTCCAACATTGATGTTGCATAGCTTCCTATCTGGATCTTCTAAAGGCGTGATTCACATTCTGGAAGAGCAGTCTGCAGGTATCATCGCGGTACATGCAGAGAAAGAGCACGCATAATGCTGGCAATCACCGAAGCATTTGACGCAATCAGAGCGTTCATGGAGCAGGGCGGCGACGTCCTGTTCCTGATCCTCGCGGTTACGTTTATAATGTGGGTGCTGATCATCGAACGTATCTGGTTCTATTCGCTTGAATATAAAAAGCACAAGAACCGGGTTATCGGAACGTGGGAAGCTCGGCCAGAACGGAAATCATGGTATGCGCATAAAATTCGCATCGCCATGATCTCCGAGATCAATCACAACCTTTTTCAAGGGGTGAACCTGATCAAAACACTGGTTGCCTTATGTCCGCTGATTGGACTTCTGGGCACAGTGACCGGGATGATCGACGTGTTTGATGTAATGGGATCACAAGGCAGTTCCAACGCACGTGCCATGGCGGCAGGTGTGTCTAAAGCAACTATTCCGACAATGGCGGGCATGGTTGCGGCACTGTCTGGTGTATTTCTAAGCACCTATATTGAAAAGCGGGCCAAGCGTGAATCTGAGCGTCTTGAAGACAGCTTGACGATGGACCATTAGGTTTAAGACTGGAGTTATCCATGCGTAAATTCTCTAAGGGAGCGGACGAAGCGGAAGTCAATATGACACCGATGCTCGACATCGTGTTCATCATGCTGATTTTCTTCATCGTGACAGCTACCTTCACGAAAGAGTCCGGTATCGAAATTAATAAGCCGGAGGATAATAATACTCAGAATGACCCTCCTCCGCCGGATGACGAACTGCGGGCTATCGCGTTCATTATTGATGGTGGCAACCGTATTAGCCATGACTTTTTAAGAATTGATATTTCTTCGGTAGCGTCAATTATTAAGAAGGAAAGTGTTGAACGCCCGAAAGCGCCGGTTGTTATTCAGGCGGCAGAAGGTTCTCATTTGGGATTGGCTATCCGCATTTATGATGCAGCGAAAGCGGTTGGTGTGGCGCCTGATAAAATTGTGATGACACCGAAAAAGTAATTGTTGGCAGGGCATAGCCCTGCCATCCAGACGATATTAAATTGATGGGTAAAACCTACCTATTGTAGGTGTACTGGAGAAAATAATGCGCAACCACGCTCAAGAAGAAGACGATACTGAAATCAACATGACGCCGATGCTGGACATCGTCTTCATTATGTTGATCTTCTTCATCGTAACGGCGGTGTTCGTGAAAGATTCTGGTGTGACAGTCTTTAAACCAGAAGCGGAAACTGCTGAAAAGCAAGCTCAGGTAAGTATACTCATCGCCGTAACGGCGGACGATGAAATACACATAAACCGAGAGAAAACTGAGTTAGAGGCATTGCGGACAGCTGTTGAAAAGCTGCATGCCGAGAACCCGAAAGGGTCAGTCGCCATTCAGGGTGACGTGGAAGCAGACGCTGTTCTGGTAATGAAGGTTTATGACGCCATTCGAAATGCCGGTGTCGAGAGAATAGCAATAGCTACGGAGTTGGGTAAATGATTGCTCGAGTAGTAACATCCATGGCGGCAGCCGGTGGTGTAACATTTGGATTATTCCTTGTGATGAACTTCCTTGTTGCTGGGGACGGTGAGGTGAACCTAGACGAAAATGACCGTCCTCGGTTTGTTGATGTCGTGCAGGATATTGAGGATCAACCACCACAACGCCTTGAGCGCGAAGTTGAGAAGCCACCGGAAGTAGAAGCACCTCCGCCGGAAGTCGATACGCCGCAACTTGATATTCAGGGCCCTGATAAGCTCAACCTTGCCATATCCCGCGCTTCATCTGGTGCAGGTGTTGATTTGGGCGGCATTGACCTTGGCCCTAGTTCTGACGGTGACTACCTACCGTTGGTGCTTGTTCAGCCACAGTATCCGCGCCGCGCACAGGAACGCGGTGTTGAAGGATATTCAATTGTAGAGTTGACTGTTGCCGAAGATGGCTCAGTGCCAGCGGAATCAATTGTCGTTATCGAAGCTGAGCCAAAAGGTTATTTTGAGCGCAATTCGATTAAAGCAGCTGCAAAGTTTAAATATAAGCCCAAGGTTGTGAACGGTAAGGGCCAGAAAGTGACTGGCGTCCGGTATCGTTTCACCTTCAATCTTGCTGACAAGTAAATGCAAACGAAAGGTATGAACATGGTAAAGTATTTTAAATCCATACCGACGGCCCTGGCGGCCGCAGCAGTGTTGGCCGTTATGCCGGTTTCTGAAGGCTCGGTCTTTTCCTCAGCGGCAATAGCGCAGGAAGAGCCCAAGAAACAGCAGAAAACGCGCAAGGTTCCCGCAATGAGCCTTGAGGTTCATAAGCAGGTTCAAAAAGCCCAGGAAGCAATGGACCTGGAAGATATTCCAGGTGCCGAAGAATATTTGGCCAAGGCCTTAGCAAAAAGAAATATCAACGACTACGAGCGGGCAGTTGTTTGGCAAATGCGGGCGATGATTGCTTTCGAAAAAGAAAATACGCCGGACACAATCACAGCCTATAAAAAGATTTTGACTTTTAGAGACTCGATCCCTCCCGCACTTGAAATCCAAATTATTTACGGTTTGGCTCAGTTGGAGTTCAGCGAGGAAAATTATGATGCCTCGTTGAAATATGTTCAGGACTGGGAAGATAAAGTAGATCCGTCTCTAATCGGTGTAGCGCAACTGACATTTATATCGCAGCTCCACTATCAGAAGACAGACTATGCCACTTCCCTTGAATATATCTATAAAGCAATTGCTCAGGCAGAATCTTTGGACGAAGTTGAAGTTAAAGAAAACTGGTATAATCTGGCCTTGTCGTCACATTGGGAACTGAACCAGTATGACAAGGTGCGCGATACGCTGGAAGTTTTGCTAATTAACTGGCCTAACCCAACATATTGGACCCAGCTTGCTGGCATTTATCAGGAACTTGGTGACGAAGAGACGTCATATTCCATTACGGAAGCGGCTTATAAGCAGGGCTTTTTTAACGACAAGCCACTTAGTTTGGTTAATGCGGCTCAGATTCAACAAGCGCGCGGTGCACCCATTAAGTGTGCCTGGATTTTGGAAAGCGCTCTAGCAGATGAGTTGATCGAAAACAATGCCGACAATAATCTTTTGCTTGGGCAGTGTTATTTGACGGCGACAGAGTACCGCAAAGCGTTAAAGCCTCTTTCTGTTGCGGCAGCTAGCAATAGTGACGGTGACTTGTGGCTTCAAATTGGTCAGGTGCAAATGCAGATTGACCGATATGAAGATGCTGAGAAGTCTTTCACCAAGATGATCAACGCGTTTGAAGACGAAGAAGACATGAAGTCCAAGACTGCAGAAAAGCTGTTGGCTGGCGTTATGATGCGCGGGCAAGCGCTGACGGAACTCAAACGCTTTAAGGAAGCAAAAGATGCATTCCGCAAGGCGGCAAGACTTGCCAAATCTGAAAAAGACCGCCGCGCCGTTGCCAACTGGCGCAGGTATATGAACGGTGAAGAAGCCCGCGAGCAAATGCTAACCGGCGGTTAGTACCTGATCTCACGAAGCAAATTGCCTTACAAAGAATTAGCGGCGTTACCTCTCGGTGGCGCCGTTTTTATTTGGTGTGAATATTTTGCGTCATGTAGAGAAGTACTTGCAACTCTGGGGGCTACTTCTAAACTTCGACTATGATTTGGTTTGTTCATATAGCAGTGTTGATCGCCTTAGGTATTCTGGTGATGATGTATGATGAGATCAGCAGCGGCTTTTACCGCCGCCGCGATTACATCATGACAGCAGCTTTACTGTATGGGACCGGGGCCATATTATATTGCCTTGCGGGATTATTACCTCCCGCCTCCGGTGTGCTTATGCCGATTCTTATTGTCTTAAAAGCGTTCCTGGGCTTTGGCTTGTCTATCGTGGTCTGGGGTGGCACTTTAACCCTTGGCAGCCTGATGCTCAGTCTATTCAGAACCCGCAAACAAACCTAGTTCCCCGAAGCCCACTTAAATAAATCATTTCTCTTAGCTCCCTGTGATTTAAAGTGAGATCGTTATTGTTACTATATAACTTTACATATAACTAAAGTTTCGTTATTGTTATATAGTAACAAATGGAGAAGGGTGATGAAATCAATAAGATTATACGCAGCAGGGCCGTTGGCAATGGCCGCAACAACAGGTTTATTCCTGATTATGCAGGGTTTGGTCGGCGGGGAGGGTGAGGTAAGAATTGAACCAGATAGGCCGCGCTACTTTCCAGTGGTTCAGGACATCATTGATGAACCACCACAGCGTATAATACGGTCCGTTCAAAAGCCTCCAATCGTTAAGCCGCAGCCGCCAAGAACGAAGCTGGTGCAGGATACACCGAAGCCTGGCAAATTAAACACTGGCATACCGCGCGTGAAGACAGGCCCAAACGACGAACGCAACCCAATTGATATGGGTTTAGCCGCAGACGGTGACTACATGCCTATCGTTCGGGTGTCTGCGCAATATCCGCGCCGAGCATTATCACAGGGCATCGAAGGCTATGCTGTTGTAGAATTGACGGTCGGCGCAGATGGTGCCGTGATGCCCGGATCGATCAGCGTTGTTGATGCCGAGCCGGTTGGCATCTTCGATAAAGAAGCTCAAAAAGCCGCTGCCAGGTTCAAATATAAACCGCGGGTCATTAACGGTGTTGCTCAACCGGTTTCCGGCGTGCGTTATCGTTTCAGCTTCAATCTGGGAGAGTAGGGGTCATGGGTATGACCAAAAGAATGGGCCATCATAACGGCGCAGCACTCGACATGACATCCATGCTCGACATTGTGTTTATCCTGATTATCTTCTTTGTCGTCACAGCTAGCTTCACCCACGAATCTGGAGTGGATGTTGATCGGCCGACTGGAAATCCACCATCCGTAGAGAAGCCCGATGATGGACTATTGCTTCAATTGGCTTCTGGACAGCGCATTCTCTATCGAGGGTATGCTGTTGATGTGGGTGCGGCCACATCCCTGATGAAAAAGTTTCATGTGGAACATAGCGATCAAGTGATTGTCTTGAAACTAGAAGACGGTGCACAGCTAGGGTTACAGGTCACGTTGCTGGACCGCGGTAGATTGGCGGGACTGCCAAAAGGCAGTATTGCGGTGATATAAAAAAAGCGGGCTGTAGCCCGCTTTTTCGATTGTTTACGCCTGATACGGTATTGGCCTAGTCCGCTTCAACCGCATTGTTTATTTTGTCCCGCAGTTCGTTCCTGAGCGGGTAAATGCCGGAGGGCAGAATGTTGGTCATGAATATTGCAACCACGTCGCTGGTGGGATCAATCCAGAAAATAGTATTGGCCATGCCACCCCAGAAATATTCACCCACATTGGCACTGCCACCTTGCTTTTCGCCGTCCTGAACCACAGCAAAGCCGAGGCCAAAGCCAAGTCCCTGCGTGCCGCCAGCGATGCCCTTCAGGTTTTCCGGCAAGTGGTCGCGGCGCATAAGTTCTACGGTCTCGGCTTTTAAAAGCCGAACACCGTTTAACTCGCCGCCATTGGCAACCATTTGGGCAAACTTCCAATAATCAAGCGTGGTGGAAACAAGGCCGCCGCCACCGCTTTCCGATGCAGGTTTTACGGTAAAGTCACCGAAGAAATCTCCGCGGTAAGCCACCAGGCCTTTGTTTTCTTCCGGCGCATAAATTTCAACAAACCGGTCTAACTGGTCGGGTCGAACTGAAAAGCCGGTGTCTGTCATCCCGAGCGGGGCGAAAATACGCTCCTGAAAAAATTCGCCGAGCGATTGACCTGATAGAACTTCGATCAGGCGCCCTTGTACGTCGACAGAAAGCGAATAAACCCATGCAGCGCCCGGCTGGTATAACAGGGGTAATTCACCAAGCTTCTTGGTTTGTTCGGCCAAATTCAGCTTTGGGTCAAATAACCCGGTTTTGACATAGAGCTGATCAATAGGTGTGTTGCCGAACACACCGTAGGTCAGGCCTGCAGTGTGGGTTAACAAATCGCGCACTGTGGCGGGCCGTTCAACCGGTACAGTTTGCAAAGAACCATCTTCGTTAACGCCGCTGAACACGCGCTGGTCCATAAACGACGGCAGATATTTCCCGACCGGATCATCCAGATCAAACTTGCCCTCTTCATACAGCATCATCAGCGCAACGCCGGTGATGGGCTTGGTCATTGAATAGATACGAAACACTGCGTCTTCCGACATTTCCGTACCGGCTTCTTTGTTGATCTGGCCGTAAGTTTCGAAGTGACCTATTTTGCCGCCTCTGGCAACCAATGTGGTCGCACCAACCAGCCTGCCGCTGTTTACATACCCGTCGATGTGGGCTTTCAATGAGGCAAGGCCGTCGCTTGACAAGCCTGCTTCTTCAGGGCTGGCTAATTCGGTCGCTGTTGCACTGGGTGCCAGCGTGCCTGAAAAGGCAAAAGCAACCGCCACTAATGCAACAAATGATTTTCTAAACATATATTCTCTCCCTTGCAGTCAAGTAGCGCGGTCGGGCGCTTGGTCAACGCTGGTTACATGTATTTACCGCAATTTATCATATAATATACCCAATGGTGCAATAGCTGTTGTTAACCCGAGGTGAACAGCCTGTTATAGGGTTGGTCTTCACCGCTCCGGTTCGTGCATTAATTGTCGCTATCAAGGTTGCAGTTTTTACCGCTGCGACTTACCTTCAAGGCGCGCCGCGACACCTGTGCCGGCTGTTTCTAATTTGGGAGGCCCACATGGCAAAAGATCTTACTGGCTTGCTGGATGACTATTTAATTTCAGGCGATGGCCTATCGGTCGACAACCCTGCCACCGGCGGTATGTTGGCGACAGTGCATGACTATTCGGTTGATGAAGTTACAGAGTGCGTCGGTGCAGCAACTGATGCCTTCCCTGCCTGGGCAAAGAAAACCGCCAAAGAACGATCAACTATTTTGCGGCGCTGGTTTGACCTGATGCTGGTCCACCAGGAAGAATTGGCTCAACTCATTACCGTCGAATGCGGCAAACCTTTGGTGGAGGCACGCGGTGAAGTGCTATACGGCGCCTCCTTTCTGGAATGGTTTGCCGAGGAAGCCAAACGTGCTTACGGCGACGTGGTCCCTACCCATAATCCTGGTGCCCGCATTATCGTTCTAAAACAGCCCATCGGAGTTGTTTCTGCAATTACACCGTGGAATTTTCCGGTTGCCATGATCACCCGAAAGGCGGCACCGGCGCTGGCAGCAGGGTGCCCGATGATTGTAAAACCTGCAGAAGCAACGCCGTTGTCGGCGCTGGCGCTGGAGAAACTGGCGCACGAGGCTGGTATTCCGGAAGGGGTGTTTAAAATTGTCACCACCCGCAAGCCGGCAGACGTGGGCAAAGTTCTAACCACCCACCCGGACATCAAGAAAATATCTTTCACCGGTTCAACGGCTGTTGGCAAAATCCTGATGCGTCAAGCGGCAGATACAGTCAAGAAGGCCAGCATGGAACTGGGCGGCAATGCCCCGTTCATTGTGTTTGATGACGCTGATATTGATGCAGCGCTGGACGGGGCAATGGCGTCAAAATACCGGAATGCCGGGCAAACCTGCGTATGTGCCAACCGCTTTTTTGTCCAAAGCGGTGTCTACGACGCTTTTGTTGAGAAGTTTTCAGCCAGGGTGGCTGCTCTTTCCATTGGTGACGGAACGATCGCAGGCATAGAAGTTGGCCCTCTGATTAACCCCGCTGCAGTGGACAAGGTGGAGCAATTGGTTGAAGGCGCGGTAGCCGCTGGGGCCGAGGCTGTTATCGGCGGTGGCCGCGCTGATTTGGGCGGTAACTTCTACCAGCCAACGGTTCTTGCTGGCGCAACAGCGGGCATGGCCATCGCGCAGGCCGAAATCTTTGGCCCTGTTGCACCGGTATTTAAATTTGAAACCGAAGAAGAGGTTATCCGCCTGGCTAACGACACACCTTACGGCCTTGCCGCTTACTTTTATGCGCGCGACCTGGGTCGGGTTTGGCGCGTGTCCGAAGCTTTGGAATACGGCATGGTGGGTATCAACGAAGGCATACTTTCCACAGAGGTGGCCCCCTTTGGCGGCGTCAAAGAATCTGGTATTGGCCGCGAAGGATCACGGTACGGAATGGAAGAATATCTGGAAATGAAATATTGCCTCATGGGCGGTCTTGCAACCTAGTCTGCTTTGGGCGCATATGCTTTTCTAAGCCGCGCAATAAGGTCTTCGCTTTCTAAAGTGTGCTTTGCCTCTGCTTCAACAATGGACAGAGCGAGCTTGCGGCGCAGTTCGGTTGCGTTAATTTTATTGTCCAGGCCCGGTATGCCTGCTGCGTCGGTTACAAAGTCTAGCAGCCTGTTGGCCGCATGGATGCGCCCCCATATATAGTCATTCTCTCGTGCTCTACGGCTAAAAAATGCACCAAAATTGAACAGCTTTGCCCCCATCAGTTCCTGACCGCTTTTCACTTTGTCTTCTTGGCTGTTTTCTTGCCCGCCTCCCTGACAAATCGGTTCAAGACAATCAATCGGGCTGATCCGGTCAACCCGGATTTCATCGATTTCCATCAGGTCCGTGTGGGCGGTCATTGGCAGTGTCAAAACGTCATAAAAGGAAAAGCCCACATAAGCATGAAACAGCGTTTTGCGCGTTGCTTCGTCTTCAATGGCGTTAATTGCTTCGGCCAACATTTCGTCTTCCTCGAAGTCCAGGTCTTCCAATGCCATTTGCTTGGCCACAATTTCCATCAACTCGGCGGTGTCCCCTATAAGCGGTGCGTTTTGGTAAAAGCTTGGCTGCCACCGCTGTTTGTAGCGTGCGATGCTGTCATAGATATGGGCTTTTAAATGCGCAAAGGACGCCTGCGACTGAGTTGTTGGGTGTCGCTGCAATTGACGATTTAGTCGTTTTATCAGGAACCGCATGCGCCGGACGCGGTAGTCCACATCGTATTTTCGGAAGAAAGGAATTACCTGTCGGCACCCTTCATCCCCGGATTCGATATAACCTTGCTCTCTAGCCCACAGGGTCAATTGCTCCAAAGTAGGCACAGTATTTTGAGATGAAACCTTATGGTCTTTATGGCGGCTTTGTTGCCAAGCCATTAGGAATTTACTGATGCGTTCGATTGAATGAACCGCTTTGGATTCTGCGTAGCTGCCATAGCCAAACCCTGCTTCGTGCCGCGCTTGTTCGTGGGCACGTTCGCGCCAACTGGCCAGCATGGCCGTAGAAACCGTTTGACCAGGGGCCAGGATCAAAATTTTATCCACCAACTGCGCGACATCTTGCTCGATACGTTTCAAAACAGTTTCAAAACGCCGTGCCTGACGGTTCTTTTCCTCGATGTCCTGCAAGTCGCCCAATATGGGTTCGTCGCGCGGTATTTCGGCCAACGATGATAAAATTGTTCTAAAAAAACCGGGACGCGGTTGCGAATTGGTATGATCAGAAGGTGTTTCGCCGGGCGATATCGGTTCGCCGGGGCGGGGATCAACAAATACTATACGCCGGTCCACTTCCCGGTGCGCAGGCCGGTCAATGACAGCATTGATTGCATTGGCAAAGGGTTTGTTGTTTGTAACCCCGCCGTCAATGAAGCTCATATTCTCGATTTTCTCTGCATCCTCCGATAGATGATCGAAGTTTCGCGCCATAAATTCGCTTTCATGCGGCCAATCAGCGCTGCAATCTTTCAGGTAGGCCTTTAGGTCCTTCAGCCGCATGGGGGGAAATGCACCAGGAAAACTTGATGTCGCTCTGGCGGCAAAGCCAAGGCCCGGAATGTTGGTATCGTCGAAGTCGGTGTAACGCGCCGAGCGTCTACCTTGCATATGGGTGAAATTCAAACTGACTGTGTGTTGTTTTTCGCTGATCATTTCCGGGTCATGCATACTAACGGAATGGTTCTGGCCATAAAAATTTGTCAGGCTAACAAACAGGTCTAACCGGTGGCCGGTGGGTAACAGGCTGGAACCCGGTTTTGCCTCGCCCATATTGTGATTTGCATCAATCATCCATTCCAGCATGTGCTTGCCCGAAAAAGGTGGCTCGAACCAGCGAGACCGAATGAAGCGAGACAATTTCCGTTTTGCCTCTGCGTAAGGCTGCTCGCCTTTCCAGATGCGACGACCAAACAACCAGATCAGCGGATACATGTATATCTTGCTCCAGCGATCAGCCAGTGTTTCGCGCTCCATCAATTCTTCGATGTCGCCCAGCTTCATCCACATGTCGCGAAGGGGATCAAAATCCAGATCGAAAGCAATGGCCCGAGCCAAGAAAATGCCGTTTATGCCGCCCGCTGAAGCACCGGAAATCACGTCAACGATGACATGCAAGTCGACCTTGTCGCCCACCATACGCAACAGGTCGAAATAGTGGCTTTCAGTGTCGCAGGTATAGCCCCGATCTGGTGCCCGGTCGCTGTACAATATTGAAGGGTCAGCTTTCTCTTCACTGGAAAGGCTGTGATAGACTTTCGAGGCGCGCACCAATTTGAGCACTTCATGCGAGACACCGTTCATATATACGGCAAGCGATGAACCGCCAAAACACACCAATGCAAGACGGACTTCAAGTTCTCGCATTCACCTGACCTTTTCTATTTAGAACTTAAGCCACAGTGTGCCGCTATTCAGATGAAATCAAAAGAAAATTATGAGACCGATTTATTGGTCTGCTGAGGCGTGTTTTAAAATCAACAGACGTTGCTTGCCTTGTTTGCGGTCATCCACGATCTGCAATCCCGGGGGTATTTCAGTTGTTTCATCTGAAGCCAATTCGCAAACAATCGCTGTTTCATCGTTAACCCAGCCCATTTCCAACATAGATGAAAGTGAAGGAGACAGCAGGTTTTGGCGGTATGGTGGGTCAAGGAAAATAAAATCAAAAGGCTGCTCGGTGCGGGCCACTTTGGTCGCATTCGCGGCAACAACGGTTGTCTCACTTTCTACCTGGAGCGCTTTGATGTTGGAGCGCAGGCAGTTAAGCGAACCGGGCGACTGTTCAACAAAGGTGGCATGTGCGGCACCGCGCGATAAAGCCTCCAGACCCAGCGCGCCTGTGCCGGCAAACAGGTCAGCGACGCGCGCCCCGGTCAGTGCCGGATATTTGTTATGGCCTAAAATGGAAAATAGCCGCTCGCGCATGCGGTCTGTTGTTGGGCGAATGTCTTTACCGTCAGGAACGGTAAGTCGGCGCGCGCGAAAACGGCCCGCGATAATCCGTGTCATTTTTTACGAGCCTGATTTTTGGTCGTCTGAGTTTTTGATGGGTAATTTCCAGGCGATCGTGTATTTGGTTTTCTACCTTTTGCCGGTTTACTTTCCGGTCTCTGGTTTACACCCCGTTTTGTGCTTTTGCCTTGGCTTGGCTTTTGATCTCGGTCCCGCGTTGTCTGCGCGCTACGCCGGTCTGATCCGCCGGGCCTTTCGGGCCGCCCTGTTTCTTCGCGGTCACCAGCAGACTTACGCCGTCTGATTGCGCCGGGCTTCTTTTTGGTTGGTTTTTTTGCTTTCGCCCATTTGGATGTGTCTCGCTCAACTTTAACTGCCGCGACACTTTGCGGCGCGTCCGCAAAGAACTCTGGCAAAACTTCGCGCAGTTGCTGGCCGTTAACAGGCGCGACAACAGCTGTAGGCAGTGTTCCGAGCGCAAAAGGGCCATAATGGGTGCGAATAAGCCGGTTAACGGTTAACCCGAGATGTTCCATCACCCGCCGCACTTCCCGGTTTTTCCCTTCGCGGATCGCGACGGTAATCCATGTATTGGCAGACGACCTGCTACTGGCGTCTTGTTCCTTCTGGGCCTTCTTTGATAGCCGCTCCAATTTGGCGTCAATTTCGCCGTAGTGAACACCGTCTATAGTGACGCCGCGTGCCAGGCGCGCCAGCGCTTTTTCATCAACGCGGCCATAAACGCGGACCCGATAGCGGCGCACCAATGCATTGGCAGGCAGCTCCATCCAGCGGGCGAGGGCGCCGTCATTGGTTAGCAGCAACAAGCCTTCGGTGTTCATGTCCAACCGCCCGACAGAGATAACCCGCCCAATATGTTTGGGTAGTCGGTCAAAAACCGTTGGGCGGCCTTCAGGGTCTTTGGAGGTTGTCAGCGTGCCTTTGGTTTTGTGCATGCGCCAAACTTTGGTCTCGGCGGCCTGTTCAACAACTTCACCGTCGACGCGAATGCCCTCAAGGCTTTTAATCAGAACTGCCGGCGTTTTTAAGGTTTGCCCATCAAGTGAAACACGTCCGGCTTCAATCATGCGCTCAACATCGCGCCGAGATGCAATGCCAGCACGCGCCAGAGCCTTGGCAATACGTTCGCCTTTGTCCTGGCCCTCGTCATCGCGGTTTGTTGAATCCGGGCCTCTTGGGCCTAGATTGTCATATGTTTTGTCTTCTTCATTCATGCGGCGCACCATAGGGCCAGCGAGGCGCTGATACAAGTTAATACAATTGCCAGCCTTGACGGTTTATTTTATCGCTTTATTAAACAATCCATCATGATTGACGATTTCCCATTCATGCGACAGGCGCTTCAGGAAGCGCGGCTCGCTGCCGTTCGCGGCGAAGTGCCTGTTGGCGCAATTATCGTTGGCCCCAAAGGGCGCATCATTGCCGCTGGCGGCAACGAGGTGATTGGGGCGATTGACCCGACAGGCCATGCTGAGATTGTAGCAATCCGAAAAGCAGCAGACATAATGCAATCTGAACGTTTGGAGGGCTGCGACATGTATGTGACGCTTGAACCCTGTGCCATGTGCGCACAGGCCATTGCCTTTGCGCGCATTCGCCGCCTGTATTACGGCGCGGAAGACCCAAAGGGCGGCGGCATAACTGTCGGGGCAAAAATATTCGATCGGTCGACCACGCACCACAAGCCCGAAGTATACGGCGGCATATTGGAAGAAGAATCTGCGCAATTGCTTAAAGACTTTTTTGCAAAACGGCGCTAACCTCTTTCTATGGAAGAGGATATTCTTGAACAAATAACTGTATTTCTGCTGCAAAGCTGGGCATGGGTGCAAACCAATTTTCTGGAGCCTGAACGCCTGATCGAACTTGTAGTTATCGGCGTTGCCATTCTGTCCTCCAATTTTACCTGTAAGTGGATCCATAGCGGCATTTTGCGTGTGGCGGGCGAACATCCGTTGGTTCAGAAAGCTGACCGCCGGTTTTTGCATCCTGTCCTGACGGCGCTGATTTCCATCCTGTTGATTTATACGGCTCAGCTGATTTTGGCACCTTTCATGGCAACCTATTTGCTGAATGTAGCTGCCAGCCTTCTGATGGCGTGGTTGATCATCAGGTTGTCGGTCGGCATGCTTGCCAACCGTGAGCTTGCGCGGATGATTGCAGCAGGGGTTTGGACACTGGCAGCCCTTAATATTATGGGCTTGCTGGACCCGATTACCACTGTACTTGATGAAGCACAGCTCCCGCTTGGTGAAGTTCATATCAGCGTTTTGGATATTTTGACCGGCATTATCAGTTTCGGGTTCTTGATGTGGTTGGCCTTTGCGCTGTCTGGCTTGCTTGAGCGGCGGTTGGTGAAGGCGGAAAGCGTGCCACCAAGCATTCGTGCCTTGATGAGCAAGCTTGGTAAAATTCTGCTGGTATCCGTCGCTTTCCTGATCTCGCTGAATGCAACCGGTATCGACCTGACCGCCCTTGCGGTCTTTGGTGGTGCGCTGGGTGTTGGTATCGGTTTTGGCCTTCAAAAGGTTGTTGGCAACTTTATCTCGGGCATCATTCTATTGGTGGACCGTTCGATTAAGCCCGGCGATGTGATTGAAACCGGCGGAACTTACGGCACGATCAACCGGCTTGCAGCGCGCTACACGTCTGTCATTACCCGTGACGGCACTGAATTTTTGATCCCCAACGAAGATATGATTACGCAGCCAGTGACCAATTGGTCGCACACTCACAGGCTGGTGCGGCGCAGAATTCCGGTTCAGGTTTCCTATCAAAGCGATATTAAGCGCGCGATGGAAGTTATGGTCGAAGCGGCACTGGAACAATCCCGCGTGCTGAAAGTACCAGAGCCCAGAACCCTTATGAAAGGCTTCGGCGAAAGCGGCGTTGATCTGGAACTGCGCATGTGGATTGAAGACCCGCAGCACGGCGTTTCCAATATTGCTAGTGATGTCATGGTCGCTATTTGGGATAAATTTCACGAGGAAAACATTGAGTTTCCGTATCCCACGCGTGTGGTTTATGTCAAAAATGAAGCTGATCAGACGACAAAGGACGAGTAGGGAGTATCCAATTTAGACCTTTTTAGGGGAGAAGATTATGTCTATTGGGAAGTTTATCTTAAATGTTGTTGTGGCTTATTTGGCTTACGGTGTTTTGTATATTGCGGGCACCATGGCTTTTGCGGATCAGTTCGGTGCGATGGCGCCAGCACTGAAACCTGAAGAAGCAAAATTCTTACCGGAAATGGCGTATCATCTGGTGCAAACAATTGTTGTTGTCTGGTTGTTCGACAAAGCTGTTGGTTCGGGCGATATGAAAGCCGGCGCCATGTTCGGTGCGATGGTGGGTCTATACCTGTTGGCCTCTGATGCTATTTGGTATGTTAGTCTTGCGGACTTCCCGCAGGATGCCCGTATGGTTCAGGGCGCAATGCATTTGGTTGTCGGTGCGGTTATCGGTGTGCTCCTTGCTTTCATGCAGGGAAAAGGTTGGGGATCACGAGCTGAAGCCTAATCAGATATCCATAAAATCAAAATAAGCATCTATAAGATGTTTGGCGACGGGCCCTGGTGTTCCGTCGCCTATTTTTTTGTCGTCAATTTGGGTGATCGGGGTTGCGCAGTTGGAGGCGCTGGTAAAGAAGACTTCTTGTGCTTTTTTGGCGTCATCAACGCTAATTTTTGCCTCTTCGACCTTCATTTTTAGCTTTTCAGCGACATTTTTTATGCGGGCGCGGGTAATTCCGGCGAGAATATTGTCAGATGTGGGGCGAGTGATAATGCGGCCGTCTTCCGTCGCAATCCAGATATTGGTGCTGCTGCCTTCGGTAATGTAGCCGTTGTTATCGACCAAAATAGCTTCGAACGCGCCTGCTTCACGGGCGGCCTGCTTGGCCAGAATGTTCGGCAGCAAACCGGTGCTTTTTATGTCGCAGCGCCCCCAGCGAATGTCAGGTTGCGTCGCGGCCTTTACTCCCGCCAAAGCCCGCTTCCTAACCGCGTTAAAGTCCAGCTTTTTACAGGTGACAATAAGGGACGGTGGCACAGCGATGGCAGGGAAGGCATGGTCGCGCATCGCCACGCCGCGAGTGACCTGAATATAAACAAAAGCGTCAGAAAAACGGTTGCGGCGGATTACTTCACCGAGCACAACGAGCAGCGACCTTCTGCCCATTGGCTCAGTGATTGAAAGTTCTTTCATCGAGCGCCACAGGCGGTCCAGATGCGGGTCGAGATCAACCATTTTGCCGTGTCGTACAGCAATGCCCTCATAAACAGCATCGGCAAACTGGAAGCCACGGTCGTTGATATGAACATGGGCATCCATCACCGGAACATAGGCGCCGTTTACATATGCTATTCGTGACACTGAGGATGCTCCTTGATTGGCTTTATGGTTGCGGTGAGGGCGCCTGCAAAGGCTTGATAAAGATCATCAATAATAAAGATGGCGAAATGATAGCAAAAACCACCGATGTCAGCGCAATCAACCCGACCGTAATGAAGGGGGCAATTATCGCGGTTCCCCCCGCGGCAACCATCGTGATGAAGAAAATCAACAGGGCAGATGCGCGGTCGTCGTCACCGTCGGCGGCAGAAAGGGCGCGTACAAATCCGGGGCCACCGCGCACACCCAGCCCCACATTCAGGAACCAGAATAATGCTTTCAAATGCCCGGGGTCGTTATCGCCCCAAAGCGCATAACCAAGCAGTATGCTTGCGCCTAACAGGGCGATGATGGTGCCTGCCATAATAACCCGCTCAACCCCAAACCATTTCACCAAATGCCCGGAAAAATTGGCGGCAATTATAAAGGTGGAAACACCGACGATCTGCATGATGATGAAGTCTTCAATGGTGCCGTTCATGGTTTCCACGATCACCGCTGGCGCCGAGAAAACGAAGGTTAACAGGCCGCCCAAAACAAATGCGTGGCCGAGCGCATAGCGAAGATAAGTTATGTTTCCAAGTAGCTTCTTATAGCTGCCGGGGCCGCTGTTTTCTTTGGTGCCGATGCTGGGCAATAGTTTAGGCCTAACAATCATAAGCGCACACAGGGCCGCCACCAAAAAGGCGGTGAGCGTGAAGGATGCCTGCCAGCCATAATAACTAAACAGCCAAGCCCCTAAAATAGGGGCCAGGCCCGGTGTTAGGGCCTCAATGCTACCCATAGCACCAATGGCGCGGATGCTGCCAAGCTCGGAAAACAGGCTGCGTATCAAACCGGGTGCCAACACCGCAGGGCCGCTGGCCGCCGCACCTTGCAGAAACCGGATGATATTCAAAACTTCAATCGAGGGCGAAAAGGTGGCAGCACCAGAAGTGACGGCAAACAGCGCGAGCGACCCGATAAACAATCGCCTGCGGCCGATGTAGCTGGCCAAGCTGCCAAAAACCAGCAGGCCAATCGAGGTGCCTGCTACATACAGCGCCATTATCAACTGCGATGCAGCGATGCTGGTGCCGAATATCTCAGGCATGGCAGGAACGGCTGGCAGCACAAGGTCAGTGCCAGCCAAGCCCAGAACAGTGCCGCTGATGATAGCCGCGCAGGCCACCAATGCCTGGGTTTTTCCGGGCCTTACGGCTGTTGTGGTGTTCTGTTGTTCTGTCATCTGCGCGCCGAAATTACTTTGCCATTCATCAGGGCAAGCATTATCCTATACGCCAGAAAAGGGGAAGCACTGAGTTCAGGAAATCACAGTCAGCTAGCGTAGCTTTCCATCAGTGCTCGCTTTGGTTCACCAACTGCTGGCTTTGCCCGAATAACCACCAAGCGAGCAGAAGGCGAACGCCGATCTGTACCGGAGGATAAACCCATGTATACCAGCCCCCGATGATACTGCCTGTTCCTGACAGGGCCGTATAGTATGATAAAAATGCCAGCAGGCTCATGAAGCCAATTGTGCAACTGACATAGCCGATGATTTTTGCGGTTCTGCCTTCTTTTACAAACGCTAAACCCATCAATATTGAGCCAATGCTGAAGCCAAACAAAAGGACAAAATACTGGCTATCGCTGATGCCTTGAATCCCTGTTATCAAGGTGCGCCACTGCGCTTGGTCCGCCCCAGAAGCTGCAAGGTATGCTGGGCGCCATATTTGGTTAAGCGCGTCTATCAGATAGGCCTGTTGGGTTACTTCTGTGATGGTCCAGACGGCGTAATAAAATAGCGCCATAATAACAAGCGCGGGCGATCGTTTGGCCAACAAAGAGCCTGCGGCAAGTGCGGCAATAAAGGCGAATTGCGGGTGTAGAAACAATATCCACTTTTTGTAGATGTGAAGGGCGTTCGCATGGAGTGCCTGCACTTCGTCAAAACCGTCTGGTGCTGACGGGTTTGGTCCGAAAATCAAGACGCTTGTGGTGATTGCCGAAAGAACTGAAAAAATGGCACCGGTTTTGAGAAAAGACTTAGTTGCAAGCACATCTGCCTCCATTGTTGAGGTTAGATTGTAGCTTCCGGAAAGCGCTAACCCGCAGCCTGACTATGAGAACAGATAATATGAGGCCATATTAATGCGTCAGCAAGTTCGAATTGTGCGACCAAATGTTTATGTGCCTGCAAACTCCTCAGCGTTGCCGGCGGCTTGTTTTTCAACAATGCAATCATGGAATTTGTGGATCAGTTCAGATACCGCCTCGGGCGCTTCGATTTGCGGGAAATGGCCAATTTCGGGTAGGCGCGCCAGCTTTGCTTTGGGGGCCAGCTTGGCAAACCCGTCGGCGGCGTGAGCGCCGGAAACCGGGTCAGCCAGACCGTTAATCATCATCATCGGCAGTTTGGTGTCAGAAATGGCATTCACCCACCGGTCGGCATGAGCGCGCCTTTCAGCCATATAGCGAATGCGCCGCGGCATGGAGCTGCGCCCATTTACGCCCAAAACCACAGACCAAAGCTCGTTCAGCTGTGCGCCTTCAGGTTTGGTGCTTGGGCCAAAAACTTCTGCCAGACCATCGAGCATTTTGCCTTTGGGTACAATTTTCGCGAATAGCGGGCCAAAGAGTCCAGCCAATAATGTCTGGGCCGGGCGCGGGCGGTGAAGGTCTGGAATAATGCCGCCGTTCAGGAAAATGATGCTTTTGATTTTGAAGGACAGTACGCTTTCGTTATGCCGCGCCAACAATTCCTGCGCCACCGTATCGCCCAGGTCATGTGCCAGTATATGCGCATCGGGCATGTTGCGGTGTGCCATCAAGGCTTCAATCATGTCGGCTTGTTCAATAACCGAGCAGGGCTTTTTGTTTGCGTTCAATGATAGCCCGTAATCAAGAAGATCAGGCAAAATCATATGAAAGCGTTTGACAAAATTCTTTGAAATCCAACACCAGTCCCACGATGATGTAGGGAAGCCGTGGATCATCAGCAATGGTTCGCCTTCACCGCCACGCTGATAGTGAACATGGTGGTCGCGCCATTCAAAATATTTGCCACATTTCACCCACTTCTCGTAGGGAATAGGCGCGGGTTCCAACATTGTTTTGTCCACTTAAAACTTGTCTATTGTGACGGCGTGTTGGCGTCCTTTTGGCTATTTTACGGCTATTGGAAAAATCGCTCACACGTCGCTTCTGTTTATAAACTAGGGCGTGCCCTAATGGTGGCAAACCCGCGTGTGTTATTAGTTCGTACCTAAAGGTCGACAGCTAAATAAATTAATGAATTTAAAAGATTTTTCAGAATGAACATTTTGGGAAGTATTTGCTCATCGAATATGTAAGTAGCTAAGCTCGCGCGAGTAAAACCAGAATATTAGGCAGTATTGTCATTGTGACTTGCAGCCGTCTTGTTTGTCGCTTAACCACGACTTACAGTAAGTTCATATCTTTCAAAAAACAGAAAGAAGCACCGTGCTCAAATCATATGTCACTCACCTTGAATGCAGCATAACCGGACGTGCAGACTATAAAGCGGGCGAAGTCCACGGCTTGTCTGAAGCAGGAAGGCCCTTGATGGCGCGGTACGATTTGGCGGCGCTCAAAAAAGTTGCCGACCGCGACGAAATTTGGGCCCGGCCCGGCGGCTTCTGGAAATGGCGTGAACTCTTGCCGGTTCAAAATAATGACAATGTCATTCGGCTGGGCGAGGAAGACACCCCGATTTTATCGTGCCAGAAAACGGCTGCACTGGTGGGGCACAAGGGCGAGCTGATGATTAAAGACGAAGGCCGGTTGCCCACGGCCAGTTTTAAGGCGCGCGGCCTCGGTGTTGCCGTTTCAATGGCGAACGAGCTGGGACTGACCCGATTGGCCATGCCGACCAACGGCAACGCAGGCTCCGCTCTGGCGGCCTATGCCAGCAGGGCGAATATGGAAACCTTCATCTTTTGCCCGGAAGAAACCCCTTTGATCAATGTTACAGAAACATCGTTGCAAGGCGGTAAAATTTGGCGGGTTAACGGCATGATCGATGACTGCGGCAAAATCGTTGCAGGAGGCAAAGAAAGCATGGGCTGGTTTGACCTTTCAACTTTGAAGGAGCCTTACCGCCTTGAAGGCAAAAAAACACTGGGGCTCGAGTTGGCTGCGCAATTTGGCTGGGAATTGCCGGACGTTATTTTCTTCCCCACAGGCGGCGGCACGGCTGTTGTTGGCATGTGGAAAGCGTTTGATGAGATGGAAGCGCTTGGCTGGATTGGACCAAAACGACCGAAAATGGTTGTTGTGCAATCGTCCGGTTGTGCGCCGCTTGCTCGCGCCTACGATGCGGGCGAAAAGCACGCCACGCGCTGGGAAGGTGCGGCGACATTAGCGTCTGGCATCAGGGTGCCGCAAGCTGTCGGTGACTTTATCGTGCTTGATATTGCGCGCAGGTCTGGTGGCAGGGTTGTGGCGGTTGACGACAACGAGTTAATGGAGCTGTGGGGCGAAAGTAGCCGTCTTGAAGGCATGCTTTTTTGCCCGGAGGGCGCGGCGGCATTGCTGGCATTGAAAAACGGCGTTAACGAGGGTTGGATTGCGCCCGACGACAAGGTGCTTGTTGTTAACAGCGGTAACGGACTGAAATATGAGATGCCTGATACCGCCGGTGCGCTCGATATTTCAAAGCCGATAGATTATAACGGGCTGAAGTAAGGGCGCTTGTTTGCATTTGCCTGACGCGTTAGTCTCTTTGGAAAATAAAGCTGGTAGCATTCCGGATACCGGAACTGCTGTGTTCAATCGGGGAAGTGGGCATATTATGCGCAAACAAATTAAATCTAAATCATTGTCAGTTATTGGCTTGTTTTCCAGTATGGCTTTCGCTGTGTTTGCTGGTGCGCTGCCTACGGTTGCCGAGCCGCTAGACTACTTCTTGGTTGAGGGCGTTTCCTACGACCAGACGGTATTAAAACCGACTGAAATTTTGGGTCATGATATTGGTGACCAGCCGGCACGGCATGATTTGATGGTCAGTTATATTCGTATGCTGGCAGATCAGAACCCCCGGATGAATGTGGAGACGATTGGCTATAGCCACGAAAACCGCCCCATTCTTTTCATCACTGTTAGCTCACCTGAAAATCTCGCCCGGCTGGACACGATCAAGGCAAACCATGTCGTGAACAGTGACCCCACGCGCTCTAGGGAAGCATATGATGATCTGCCGGTGGTAACTTGGGTGAATTACGGCGTACACGGTGCAGAGGCTAGCGGTATGGATTCGGCTTTACCCACCCTGTATCACCTAGCCGCAGCAGAGGATGCAGCTACGCGGTCTCAGTTGGACAATAGCGTTATTTTGATAACAGCCGTGTTCAACCCGGACGGCCACTCTCGGCGCATTAGCTGGATTACCCAGTATGGCTCTGACGTGCGGGCAACCGACCCAAATCACGAAGTTCAAAATCAGTATTGGCCCGGCGGGCGCACCAATCATTATTGGTTCGACCTAAATCGCCAGTGGTTGCTGCAAACTCAGCCGGAAAGCCGAGCATGGTTAACCAAATGGCATGAATGGCGGCCGCACGTATCGGCGGATATGCATGAGATGGGCGGCAATAGTACTTATTATTTCCACCCCGGCGTTCCAACGCGCAAATATCCGCTTGTGCCTTCCAAGGCGCGGGAATTGCTGGTTGAAATTGCTGACTATCACCGCGCGTTTATGGACGGTGAAGGCAAGCTGTATTTCTCCGAAGAGGGCTTCGATAATTATTATGTGGGTAAAGGGTCGACCTATCCGCAGATCAACGGCTCGCTCGGTATATTGTTTGAAGCCGGCGCGCAAATGGGCATTGCCCGCGAAAGTGATCAGGGCATCAAAACTTTTGCCAATAACATTCGCACTCATTTCCGAACCAGCCTGACCACAATTGAAGGTGCTGCAGCGATGCGGCTAAAACTGCACGCTTTCCAGCGCGAGTTTTACGCAGAAGCAGCGGACCTTGCGCGCGCAGACCGGGTGAAGGCCTATGTATTCCGCGCGCCTGAAGACGCAACCCGGGTCAACATGTTCCTTGATCTGCTCGCGCGGCATCAGGTGGCAGTTCACAAGGTTTCCGGTTCGGTTCGTGCTGGCGATAAAAGTTACGGTGAAGAAAGCTTTATTGTTAATTTGAACCAGCGTCAGTACCGCATGGCGAAAGCCTTGTTTAACCGCATTACCGAATTTCCAGACAAAGTATTTTATGATGTTTCCGGCTGGACCATGCCGCTGGCATACGGCCTTGAATATGACGAGGTGACAACAAACCCGCGCAGTAAAATGGGCGCGCCGGCTGTTGCCAGTTTTGCTGCAACTCAGGCACCGGACGAAGCGCCTTATGCTTATGTGTTCCGCTGGTCGGATTACTATGCACCGCGCGCTGTGAACAGGCTGTTGTCTGCGGGTATTATGGCGCGGGTAGCCAAGCGCCCTATCAGTGTGCAAACCACGCGCGGCACTGTTGCGTTTGAGCGCGGCACCATCATCGTACAGCGTGACCTGCAAACCGTACCGATGGCAACAATCCACTCAATCATGGAACAGATTGCTGCGGAAGACGGCATAACGGTGCATGCTGCAACATCTGGTCACACATCGCAGGCTGGGGCTGACCTAGGCGGCCGGGATTCTGTATCAGATTTGAAAGCCCCCAAGATATTGCTGATTACTGGCCCAGGGCTGACGTCCTATGATGCGGGCGAGGTATGGCATTTGCTGGACCACCGTATGAAGATCCCGGTGACATTGGTGCGCAAGGAACGGTTAAGCAGGGTTGATCTGAACCGTTATACTCACATGGTTCTTGTGGGCGGCAGCGGCGCCAGACTGAACTCATCCATGGCAGACAAGGTCGAGGGCTGGGTGCGTTCAGGCGGTACATTCATTGCGCACCGCCACGGCGCTAACTGGGCGTCCAAAAAGTTGTTCGCGTCTAAGTCTAAGAAGAAAAATTCTGATAGCGATGCCATTGGAAAACGTCTGACTTATGCTGACAAAGGGCAAAACGATGCGGAACATGTGATTGGCGGCGCTTTGTTTGAAAGCGATTTGGATATTACTCATCCGCTCGGCTTTGGTTTTGTGCGCAGGTTAGTGACCACCAACCGCAACACCAGCTATGTTCTGCCAACGCCGAAAGACCCCTATGCGCAGGTTGCTGTTTACAGCGAGCAACCACTGTTGTCTGGTTATGCCTCAGACAAGCGCATCGGCCAGATAAAAGGCACGCCCATGATGACGGCCGAACGTAAGGGAGGCGGCGCGGTTGTCCTGTTTGCGGATAACCCGAATTTCCGTGCCACTTACGTGGGGGCTGAGAAACTGTTCCTGAATGCTTTGTTCTTTTCAACCGCGTTTGATCGGTCGCGTAGCGACGAAGACGCCGAAGCGCAAGCGGTGGAAGAGTAGCAAGAGTTAATACCAGAAAGTGGTTAGGGTTTGGTTGGGGCAGGTGTTGCCCGGCTAAGTCCCGGCAAGTCAAACATGTGGTCAAACTCACCGGTGCTTATTGCCTTTTTTATCTCTTGTGCCAGTGCCCCGACTTTGTTTTTGTGTTTCGCGTGAACCAAATGGAAAAAGGGAACTTTTGTCCAGCTTGTTTGCCGGATCGCATTTGATCGATTGTCCTGTGGCCCCATCATTTGAAAGGCCCTTACGCCGTCGGTGGCGAAAACTTCAAACCGATCACGAAGAAGTAATTCTCGGACCGGAACGCCGGTTGGAACTTCCTTGGGAATTGCGCCGACTGCCAGCAGGTTATCTTCGATCCAGGCAAAGCCTGCAGGATAGCCAACAGTTCTACCGTTCATATCTTCAGGCGTGCCATTGAAGCTACTGTTGGCTTTCGTTAAAAAAACCATGTCCAGTTCAAATAGCGGTACGGGCACTTCGATAATGTCTAAGCCGGATCTTTCCTTGAACCCGTCTGCGCGCATCCAATCCCCGTCCAGCGAAGCGATGGCCAGCATCATTTCAGAGCGTTTTGGCGCTATCGAAATTGAAATTACGCAGTGGCCAATGCGTTTATAGATCGACGCAACAACCCCCTCAAACATAGGATGAAATTCGGCTACGCCGTCATCGGCACCTAGTTTTAGGCAGTTTGCAGTACCGTCTTCTGTGGTAGAGGAAACAGGCGAAGCGAGCAGCAGGCAAACAAATAGGACCAGCGGTATAAAAACTGGCTTTCCTATGTTTTTGATGTTTCTTCCCGTAACCATTCTATGAAATCTTGTACCCGCTCATTCTTAATTTTGTCTTTAGGGTACACGATATGGTGGGCGAAGTTAACCGGTACGGCTTCACCGAACGGTTTGATCAGCCTACCGGCTTTAATATCTTCCTCTGCGATGGCAGACCGGGCAAGCGCAACACCGCGGCCTGCAACTGCCGCCTCGATGGCCAATGCATTGCTGTTGAAGTGAATAGCAGGCATGCCGTCGGGGGCTGTAACGCCCGCAGCTTTCAACCACATAGTCCAGTTGGGGGCGCTTTCGTCTTCGATGGAGCTGTCATCATGGATAAGCGTGTGCTTGAGAACCGCGCAGGGTGTTGCCGCCTCACCGTCAAAAAGGCCCGGCGCACATACCGGAAACAGGGTTTCTCGCAATAGTTCTTCTGATTCCAATCCGTCATAGTTGCCGCGGCCATAACGAATAGCCACATCGGTATCTTCGGCCTTGAAATCGGTTACCTGCATGGTCGCGCTTATTTTTACGATAGCGTCCGGGCGGTGTTCATAGTAGCTGGCCAGCCGCGGGACCAGCCATTTGCTGGCAAAGGACGGTGACACGCTGACCTTCAACACCGTGGATGATTTTGAGCCTGCTATGATGTCGACAGCTTCTTCCAGTCGCTCAAATCCCTCTTTTAGGGGCAGTAAAGATAGTTGTGCCGCCTCGGTTAGCACCAATGACCTGTTGGTGCGCCGGAACAAATCAACGCCCAAAAAGTCCTCCAGCGAGCGAATTTGCTGGCTGATTGCAGCGGGCGTGACGGATAAGTCATCGGCGGCGAGTTTAAAACTCATGTGCCGGGCTGCAGCATCAAATGCCCTGAGGGCGTTTAAAGGAAGGAGGGAGCGTTTCATTGGGCTCAAGCCTTTCTGGGTGTCTACCTATTACGGTTTTAATATCGCCGAAGCGCATTAGAAAATCTATTGCGCATAGCCTAGATGGTAATTGTCGAAACGCAAAACAATAGTGCCAGTAAAGTTCTGGAAAAATGTTGATGGCAAAGCCAGGTTTTGATCAGCTTGACGCCAAAATTTTACTATTTTCATTCAAAGTAAGGTGAATGCCGCACTCGGTTTTGGTTTGTCCGCGCCACCGGCCCGCGCGTTCGCTTTCGCCGCCTTCAACACGGTCGGTGCAGGGCATGCATCCAATAGACGGAAAGCCTTCAGCCACCAATGGGTGCTGGGGCAGGCCGTTGACGTCGCGGTATTCGGCGACATCTTCTTTGGTCCAGAAAGCCAGCGGGTTCACCTTTACCCGGCCATCTGATGCTTCGAAATGCGGCAGCAATGAACGTACACCGCCCTGAAACCTCTTGCGGCCAGATGCCCAGCCTTCAAAGCCTTCAAGTGCGTCTGCCAGGGGCACCACTTTGCGAATGTAACAGCAGGCATTGGTGTCGGTTGCCCAAAGCGCGCCCTTTGGGTCTTTGGCGTTCAATGCATTTACGTCGGGTGACAAGCTGCGTACATCATTAAGACCCAGCTCGCTGATCAATTGATCTCGGTATCGCTTGGTTTCGCCGAACAGCTTGCCTGTATCAAGAAACAAGACAGGGATATCTTTGGAAACCTGCGCTGCCAAATGCAACAGGACCGCTGACTCCGCACCGAATGAGGATACAAGCGCAAACCGCCGCCCAAAATATTTAAGCGCACCATCAATGACCTCTGTCGGCTTGGCGCTGGCATAGCGCGCGTCCAGATAGTCAACAGCAGACAGCGTGTCGAAGTATGTCGTGTCTTTTATGGCGGCAACTGCGCTCACGATGCTTTCCTGTGTCCTTCACCAGTGTGGCGGGCAACCGTGTGCCGTGCGTGCGCGATGGAAGTTTGACCGCCGAAGTCGCTTTGGTAAAAGCCCGGGAACCGGCTCAGCGCTGCTTCAAAGGCTGGTTTGCGTTCTTCAGCGACTTCAACGGTGTCAAAACCAGCGCGGAGCAAAAACAAGGCCTGATCCGGGATAACTGGCCCGGCAGCGCGAATTTCGCCCTTGAAGCCAAAATCTTTCCTCAAGCGCACCGCAAGAGAGAAACCTCTGCCGTCGCCGAAGGCAGGAAACTCAATGACAGCGAACGTTAATTTGTCAGCAATGGCATCCAGTTCAGCGAACGGTGTACCGGTTGTAATAACTGCACCAACGCCGCCCGCGGTGCTGAAAAATGCACCGTCCTCGGTCAGCAGACGGGATACCGCAACAGCGACATTTTCGCCCTCTTTGGGTGCAGCGTCGCCTGCCAGCAGCGTGTAGCCTGTGGGTTGAATACCTGTAAGATTAATCAGTACCATAAACCGCCTCCTTGAATACATCTGGACCTAACCGCCTGTAGGCGTTCAGGAAACTTTCATCGTCTTCGCGTTCACCGAGATAAACAGCCACTACTTTCTCAACCGCATCAACGATGCCGTCTTCGTTAAAGCCCGGGCCTAAAATGGCAGCTTTTGATGCGTCTTCTGCGCCGGAACCACCGAGCAGAAGCTGATAGTTTTCCTCACCGCGCCGGTCGACACCAAGAATGCCGATATGACCTGCATGGTGATGGCCGCATGAATTGATGCAACCCGAAATTTTAATTTTCAGCGGGCCGATATCCATCAGGCGCTTCATGTCATCAAACCGTTCGGTGATCGACTGGGCAATGGGGATAGACCGCGTGTTAGCAAGCGAACAATAGTCAAGACCGGGGCAAGCGATAATGTCGGTTAACAGTCCAGCATTGGGTGTTCCCAATCCGGCTTCGTCCAGTTTCGCCCAAAGGGTGGGCAGATCTTTTTTCGCCACATGCGGCAAAATCAAATTCTGCTCATGGCTTACTCTGATTTCGCCTTGGCTAAAGGTGTCCGCCAGGTCAGCAACCAGATCCATTTGTGCATCGGTCGCGTCACCAGGGATGCCGCCGTGCGGCTTGAGTGAAATGGTAACATGAGTGTGCCCGGGAACCTTGTGGGCGCCGGTGTTGTTGGCCAGCCAAGCTTGGAATATGAAGTTGCTGTCTGCAAGCGCGTCCACCTCTGCAACGTCGTCAGCCAATACGGGCAGGGGCGGCGGTGCAAAAAAGGCCTTGATGCGCGCCACTTCTTCGTCCGGCACATCAATGGGCACGTGGCGAATTTTTTCCCACTCAGCGTCGACCTGGCGGCGATACTCATCAATGCCCATGGCATCGACCAGAATTTTGATACGTGCTTTGTATTTATTATCGCGGCGGCCTTGCTCGTTGTAGACCCGCAACATGGCTTCCAGATAACTAAGCATGTCTGAAATTGGCAGAAACTCACGCATTGATTTTGCAATAACCGGCGTGCGGCCCATGCCGCCACCAGCAAGCACCTCAAAACCAACTTCGCCTGCGTCGTTTTGCTTTAACACAAGGCCAATGTCGTGCCATTTCACAGCCGCCCGGTCTTCCTTTGCACCGGTTATGGCAATTTTAAACTTGCGGGGCAGGAATGAAAACTCCGGGTGAAATGTTGACCACTGGCGGATAAGTTCTGCATACGGCCGAGGGTCTGCAACTTCGTCGGCAGCGGCACCCGCAAACTGATCAGTGGTGACATTGCGAATACAATTGCCGGATGTCTGAATGGCATGCATCTCAACGTCGGCAAGTTCCTGCAGAATGTCCGGTGTTTCGGAAAGCTTGGGCCAATTATACTGGATATTCTGGCGGGTGGTGAAATGGCCGTAACCCTTGTCATATTTGCGGGCAATGTGCGCCAACTTGCGCATTTGGTCAGCAGACAAAGTGCCGTAAGGAATGGCCACGCGCAGCATATAGGCATGCAACTGCAGATACAGGCCGTTCATCAGCCGAAGCGGGCGAAACTCTTCCTCGGTTAGCTCGCCTTTCATGCGGCGATCTACCTGATCGCGAAACTCTGCGACGCGGGCGTTGACCATGGCATGATCATAGGTGTCATAAGCATACATGGGTTACTGCTCCCAGTTCGGTGAAACTTGATAGCCAAGGTCGGCGCGAACACTAGGGCCGCGGGCCTGCATGGCAAACTTGATGTGCGCTGGTGCAATTGCCTCGCCTGATGTGTCGGCAGCAACAGGCGTTACGCTGACTACAATGTTGGCCAGGTCCGCAGCTTGGGCAACGGTCATGAGCGTGTCTAACTCAGCGTCATTTTCCGCAATTGCAGCTTCGCTGGCAGCATTCGACCATGTACCAGCGGACGTGAGGAACACGGCCCGTCCGTCATCAAGGCGATTTGCTAAAATCAATTGTGGGCCGGTAATTTTCTTGGCCATTGTATTTCCTTTATCTTTTTGGTCGTTAGCCGTTTTGAGCAAGCAGCAACGGCTCGTGTTCGAATTGGTTCAAATCAAGGGCGTTTTCGACAACATCGCCAATCAATAGAAGCGCCGGGCTCTTCACCGCATTGGTCGCCACAAGCTCAGGGAGTGTTGCCAAGGTGCCGTAAAAACGACGTTCGTTGGCGCGGGTACCATTTTCAACCACAGCAACGGGTGTTGAGGCGCTAACCCCTTGCTCCAATAAGCCTGTTGAAATGCGAGGCGCACCCTTAACGCCCATATAAATGGCCAGTGTCTGGCCCTCACCGGACAGGCGCGCCCAGTCTTTAAACGCGCCGTCTTTCAAATGTCCGGTTACCAAGGTCAGGCTAGAAGACGACTTGCGATCCGTTAGCGGAATTTGCGTGCTGGCGGCAATGCCTTGAAAGGCACTGATGCCCGGTACGATTTCGGTGTGAATGTCGTTGGCGCGCAGGGCGTCCAGCTCTTCACTGGCGCGAGCGAATAGCAGGGGATCACCGCCTTTCAAGCGCACAACGCGTTTGCCGGCCAAAGCTTCATCAACCAAAATGCGGCAAATGCCTTCCTGGCCAACGCCGTGCTCGCCTTCGCGTTTGCCGACAAAAACCAAATCAGCATCGCGGCGGGCAAGCGCCAATACATCGCGGCTTACCAGTCGGTCGTATACAATGACATCCGCTTGTTGCAGTGCGCGGTGTGCCTTGATGGTGAGCAAGTCCGGGTCACCGGGGCCTGCACCGACAATTTGAACCTGGCCAGTTGTGGCGCCGACCCGGTGGGTGCGCGCAGCCTCGATAACCAACTGCTCAACTTCACCTTGGTCCATGTCCGCATAACGCCCGGCGTTGTCATAAAGCCGGTCCCAGAACAAACGGCGACGGGTTGCATCGGGGATGATTGATTTGATCCGTCCGCGCATGTTGCCAGCGGCAGCGGCGAGTGTGCCCAGCGACGGTGGTAAAATGCGCTCCAAGCTACTTCTAAGACGGCGAACAAACACCGGCGCAGACCCGCCAGAGGAAAACGCCACCTGCAAGGGGCCACGGGTAAACTGCGCCGGTGTAATGAAGTTACTTTTGGCGGGCTTGTCGATCACGTTCACGGGCAATTTGCGGGCATTTGCCAATCGCAGCACACGTTCTTCAGTTATGTCATCTTCAACGCCGATATAAATAAGAGATTTATCAGTCAGATCGTCTTGAACGAAAGGCCGGTCGTGAACGGTGAGAGTTTCATTGCCAGTTAACTCAGCGTTAAGCCCGGCGGAGCGGGTCGCATCCTTCGTGCCGTGGCCAACGACCGTAAGGCGTACGCCGGTGTTCATGAACAGGGCAAGCTTCGCCATCGCCGCTGATGTGGCGCCGACAATCAGGATATGATGTTTTTCCGAGGTTAAATATACCGGAATATTTGTCATCTTTTTACACTCCTCCGCAAGAACCCCGCGTCATTTTAACGATTTCGGATTAGGGGAACTATCCAATGCTGCTACAAATAGGGGGTGGAAACCACATCTACAAACGAGAAGAAGTTACCATAGAGAGTAGAAAATTTTTCCTCAAATGGACACACAAGTCCGTGATAAGGGATAAATTTTTCTACTTGGCAAGATAATTAGTTCATTTTCGTAATATTTGGATTTTTGGCGAACCAAGAAGTTTGCGTATGCAATGAAAAAGAAAATATTAGATTTTCTAACGCAAAATCCAATTTGAAGCTGTGGTGATTAGCTCTTGACGAGGGAAGTTTTGGTTCCTATATGTAACTCTAAGGTTTCAATATGGATATTACAGGTATCTCTGTCGAGGGGCACTTGAAGAAATAGCGCAAGGGAAGAAGACACCATGATTGGTTTTAAAAAAGAAACAGGGGCTCAGCTATATGACCGGTTCCTGAACCGGACGGCAATATCAATGATTATGCTGGCGGTTGTTTATGCGCTGGATGCGTCTCGGGCGTTTACTGCAGACGACGTCGCTTCAATGATGAAAAGAGCGGAAGGCATACTGGGTATAATACTTATGATTAACCTCTTACCTGTGATGGTAAAATTAATGTGGTTCAAATTTAAGCGCATGCCCGGATGCAATGACCCGGATGGCTTTGTCGCAAGCACTTTTAAAGAAGCCGCAGTGAGAGCTTTTACCACTGGTTTTATCGCAATGATTGTTGCTTTGAAATTAAGTGAACAGATTTTGGCCGATTGGTCGGCGACAATAATATTGAACATTATATTGGCTTTGATGCTCAGCGTACTCAGCATTTCGTTTCTGGTGGCCAACCGTGAACCGGAACTTGATGATGACTTTGATGATGGTGACGCGCAATGAGCGGCGAGCTTGATAACCGGATCAGGGTTTTCCGCGCTGAACACCGCATGAGCCAGGGCGATTTGGCAGACGCCATAGGCGTGTCACGCAAAACCATCAGCACCATTGAAGTGGGGCGCTTCGTCCCCTCTACGGTAATAGCCCTGAAATTGGCGCGCTTTTTTGATGTGCCGGTCGAAGAGATATTTTCGCTGACGAACTCAAAATAGTCAGCCGTTTTAAACAAAAGTATAAGGAGAAGAAATATGACAAACACAGCAACAACTAAACAAGCGATCGGTAACGCCGTTATTTGGGCAGCCATGATGCTTGCTTCCTCGCTCGTTATTGATGACACGAAAGCCGCTACTACAATGATGTTTCTAATGATAGCAGGCTGGGTCGCCAGTAGCAGCCTGTTTGGTGGCATGGCCCAAAGTGCCCGCGCTGAATGTGCGGCGATCAAACGCCTGTTCACGCGCCGAATCTAGCGCGTAGCCGGTTGCATTCACATTAGTTGAAGCTCCTTAGCCGATCCTTTTGATCAAAAATCAAAGGGGTCGGCAGAGACGGTATCATCGGGCAGCCAAGTTTCATGAATGTTAAACCACACGAAGGGCTGTTGCTTACTTATCAGTGCCGTTGAAATGCGCGCCGTGTTGGGTTTTTCGGAAGATTTGGCACCGATTTGCCATTCTTCATAGCTAACCAGCAAAGTATCAACGCCCTCATGCACAATCTTTACGCCGCGTATATCAATACGGAATGCAGGGTTGCTGGCATGGGCATTGGCAAAGCCGCCCAGCAAGGTGCCCCGATCTAGCGTATTCCCGTCCGGGAATGTGATGTGCATATCAGGGTGTAGGCGAGCGCCGAAGTTTGCCTCCAGCGCTTCTTTTTCTATGGTGCCGTTAAACCAGCAAACGAAAAACCGATGTAACGCTTCGATTTCAGCACGAACATCATTTTCCAGTTTGGTCATTTCACTATCCTGCTATTGCCTTCAAGAGCACATACCAGTGTGCCAAGTTGTCATAGAATGATTGCACCAAAATCCGCTCATTCAAACCGTGTGCGAAAGTGTCGTTAGGCTTGGAATAGCCACCGTTCACGCCGTAGCTTGGAATACCGGCTGCGCGGAAGTGCATACCGTCGGTGCCACCAGATGACATGGACGGAATGATATCCAGCCCGGGGAATTTATTGTCCACAGCCTTGCGCAGTGCTGCCAGCACATCTTCGCGTAGCGGCGATGGGGCGGTCTCGGTTGGGTCTGAAATCAGGTTAAAGGAAACGGCGGCATTGCTGACCACTTCTTTCAGTGTGGCTTCCGTTGCATCCACGCCTTCACCGGGGAAAATGCGGCAATTAACGGTAGCAGTTGCCGACTGAGGCAGGGCGTTTTCGGCATGTCCGCCGCGCAGCATGGTGGCTACACATGTGGTGCCGGTCGTGCCGACGAACGAACTGCTGGACCGCAGTTTTTTGATCGCCCACTCATCGGTTGGGTCATCAGCGAAGCGCACCATTGCTTTACCCATTTCACCGGGTGTTTTCGCGCCTGTGCCACGGAAATAGGTGCGGGTTAGCTCGTTATAACGCACAGGGAATTTATGATCCTGAATTTTTACCAGCGCAGCGGCAAGGTCGTAAATGGCGTTGTCATCGCGCGGCCTGCTTGAGTGGCCACCGGGGTTGGAAACTGTCAGTTCCCATGTAGCGTAGGTTTTTTCGGCAGCCTGCATGCCGAAGCTTGCGGGTGTGCTGCCGTCAACGGGCAGGGTGGCACCACCAGCATCAGCGTTCAGAACAAATTCGCTATCGGTCAAACGGCGGTATTCTTTCACCAACGCGCGGGTAGTGAGCATGCCGGTTTCCTCGTCGCCGGAAAAGGCGATGATCAGGTCACGGTTTGGCACCCAGCCTTCGGCTTTCAAGCGCAGGAAATTAGCGGTGACTGCCGTCATGCCCAGCTTGTCATCGGCAGTGCCGCGGCCAAAGAAATAGCCGTCTTCTTCAATCAGGGTGAAGGGGTCGCGTACCCAGTCCTTGGGGTCAGCCTCAACCACATCCATATGGGCTGAAATGCTGATTGGTTTTTTGCCGGACGATCCGTCGCCCCGGTAGCGCACCACCAGACCAGCGGTTCCGGCAAGTTCAAAAACCGTAATGTCTTCTTCGGCAAACCCGCCTGCCTTAAACTGATCTGCCAGATAACGCGCCAGCTTTGGGGTTTCGCCGTGGTTGGCCGTTGTGCGCATTTCAACAGCGGTTTTATATATTTCGAATGCTTTTGCGCCGAACGGCATATCTTTATGCGCCTCTTCAGCGAGTGCATTTGGTGCCAGCATAAAGGCTGCCATTGCTGAACCTGCTAGGTATTTTTTGAACATTGGTAACTCCACCCTAAAAATTTCAGGGTTACCATAGCGAGCAAGCGGCATGTGTGCACGTCAATTATCTGCCAGGTAAACATTGTGTCCATCAGATTAAATTGACGAAAAATTCGCTGTGACGTTAGGGCGTGTTGACCACATATGTGCTGCGTAACCGGATCACGATGCCGCGTGGTCTTGGCCTGTTGGGTGGTGCACCGCACAAATTTATCTGAGAGTTACAAGATGCAGCAGTTACAACGCTGAAACTGTTGCGTGTTACCACTGTCGGAAGTTGCCCGTTAACCGATGCTTCCCACTGGTGGTATTGGCCCCCAGATTCATCATGATGCCACCAGCGACTTGCAGGCCCGCAACAAACACAGCAGCACCGCCACCCGGGCGCCTTATAATGATGGATTTTGGGGCACTTTGAACCCGAAGGCGGTCATTAATCTGTCCGTTGCTTTTATTTCTCCACTGCGCTGTCCATCTCAGCCGTGTGTTGATCCAGTTCTGTACTGTTGCGATGGGGCTGACCATCACGTTGCCAATATTCTCCCGAACCTGAACCCGTCGCCCGGCCCATGCGCTTGTTTTGATCCGCTGCCGGAATTGATCCTGCAGGTGATAGTCAATGCGCGTGTTGAATAGGGAGAAGCGGCCGCGATTTGCGTCGTGCCACTGCGTTGCGCTAGGGCTATCTATAGCCTGACCGTTTATCCAACCACGGTACTCTTGGGCATGCACCGGTGCGGTGATGTTCACGGGAACATGTGCTTCAATCCACAGCCCGGCTTCCTGAACGGTTGCTGTCAATTCTTCGCTATTGAGGCCCGCAGCCGGGGTTATCACCGTGCCAGCGGTGAAGCGGGTGTCCTTCTGATTTGGCGTGGCTAGAACTGCGGTGCCATCGAAACTCCAGGTCGGTGTGTAACCAGCGGGTTTCCATTTACTTTTGGCTTTACCGGTGCCGGTGATCAACATTTTTTTATTGGTGTTGAAGTTGGTCCCTGATCCGGACTTTACGCTAAAGGTGGCCTCTGCTTTCACAACGGTGCCTTGGGCACCGGGGCCGCAAATATGCTGGTCGGCTGCGTTGCGGTAGTCATATTCGAAGGCAAAATCCTGACGGTTTTTGCTTCTCTTTACGCCCTCCATGTAAAATGTGACGGGCGTGTTATATACTTGGTTGAAAATAAATGGCTGCCGGGCAGCCGTATAGGCGCGTACCCGCCTTCCGAGACCAACAGCTGTTGTGCCGCCTTTCACCAGCACCGGCTCGCCGATAAACACTTTAGCCGCCCCTGGTAATTTAAAAGTAAATTCTCGCAAATTATCTTCCTGAGTGGGAAGGGCTGCTTCTCTATAATCGTCTCTTCGATTTGCATTATCGTCATCGTCATTTAGCGAGACAATGAAACTGACCGGGGAGCATAGTGGGTGCACCGGGTTAACATCTCTGGTGTTTAATTCTGCCTGCGCCCATGCGGGGCCGGCCGCGGTAAATGCCAGCGCAGTCAATACTGCCAATGATAAAGATTTTACCCGAACCGAAGCTTGTGGAAACGCCTCATTAGCTTGCTGATTCATAGTGTGCTCCCATTTCACAGAATGTGCCCTTAGGGCAAATATGAAATGATAATACACCTTTTAGGTGCTAAATGCACGCATTGAGGCAATTACTCGCATATTCTAGCGTTTGGTCACCCGTTGATTTAATCGCTATCACTTAGTTTTTTCAGAGCATAAACCACCTGCAGCGCATCGGTATAGGCGCGCTGTTTCAGGTTCGCGGCTGCCGAATGTCCGCCTTCGGTATTCTCATAATAAAGAACCGGCTTGCCGTATTCCATCAGCCGCGCGGCCATTTTGCGAGCGTGGCCCGGGTGCACCCTGTCATCTTTAGTAGACGTGTAGATAAACATTTCCGGGTATTCGGCGCCTGCTTCAATATTTTGGTAAGGTGAGTAAGCGCGAATATAGGCGCGTTCTTCAGGAATATCCGGGTCGCCGTATTCACCCACCCAAGACGCGCCCGCCAGCAATGTGTGATAGCGCATCATATCCAGAAGCGGCACAGCACAGATCACTGCGTTGAACAAGTCCGGTCGTTGGGTAAAGGCCGCGCCGACCAAAAGACCACCGTTTGAGCCGCCCCTTATGCCCAAGTGCCGGGCAGAGGTTAGGCCGGTTGAGATAAGGTTTTCAGCGACCGCTATGAAATCATCAAAGGCAAGCTGTCGGTTTTCTTTCAGCACCGCCTGATGCCACGCGGGGCCAAATTCACCGCCGCCGCGAATGTTGGCGATAACATATGCCCCGCCGTTCTCAAGCCAAAGCTTGCCGAATCCAACCAAGTATGCCGGGGTCATGGAAATCTCAAAACCACCGTAGCCATAAAGCATGGTTGGTGTGGTTCCGTTCATTTCTGTATCGGCTTTGCGGATGACGAAATAAGGAATTTCGGTGCCGTCACTGCTGGTTGCAAATTTTTGCTCGGTCACAAGTCCGTTAGCATCAAAGCGGGCAGGCAGCGATTGCACGACTTCAGGCTCGCCGCCGCGCTCTATTGCATAGAGGGTGTCTGGTTGCAGGAAATTTTCATAATTCAGGAAGGCGGCGTCAGACCATTCGTCTACACTGACGATGTTCAGCGATCCGTTTGCGGGCATGGCAATTTCGCTCACGTCCCAGCCTTTGTTGGATGGTTTTGCCGAATAAAGTTTACCTGTCACATTTTCAAGAATGCTTAGGTACATGCGGTCCTTGCCAATTTGCACATCGTCAATTGAACTGTTGTCCGTCGGTGTAAAGATCACTTTCAGGTTCGCACCTGATGTTCCGCCTGTTGCATCTGCGATGTTAACCGAGATGAGCGCGCCAGCAGGGATATCGCGGCCCGCAATGCGCCAGTTTTTGCGTAACTGAATGATGACATCGTGGCCGAAGATGCCTTTGAAATCGATGGAGCGCGGCAGATCGAGCGTTCGCATTTCTTCGTTTTCTGCGTCATAGATGTGCAGGACGTTGGTGAAGAAATCCAGTGCCTGCCGGATACCTACATAGGTGCTATCGGCACGGTGGCTGGCGAAAGGAAAGCTGCCCACGTCGGTTCGGTTGCCTTCATGAACCATTTTGGACGTTGCCAGGTCAAAGCCACGTTTCCAGACGCGGACCTGATTGGGATAACCGGATTCAGTGGTGGTGCCATCACCGTAGTCGGTTCCAATTAACACCGTATCTCGGTCAATCCAAACCACTTCCTGCTTGGCTTCGTCGGTTATGAAGCGGCCAGCGAAGCGTTTCATCATCGCATCATATTCGCGGGTAACAACCGCATCACCGCCGCCGCGTGATAGCTCAACCAGACAGCGGCCAAAGTCCGGCGGCAGACATTTACGCCCTTTCAGAACCCAGTTTTCGTCCTCATCGTGAGCGATTTGATCAAGGTCCATCAGGTTAATCCAGCGTGGCTCGCCTGATTTGTATGACCGAAGCGAGGCTCGCCGCCATATGCCGCGCACATTTTTTTCGTCCTGCCAAAAGTTATGAACTGAGCCACCAAGCAACCTGCCGTAAGCGATTTTATCATCGGCATTATAGTCCCGCAGGGCGCTTTCCATCAGGCCAGTAAAGCGTTCATCAGCTTCCAAAATGCCGAGCGAATGTTTGTTGCGTTCGCCGACCCATTCAAGCGCCTGCTCGCCCTCAACATTTTCAAGCCAGATATAGGGGTCTGCATCCTGCGCTGCGGATGCGCCGGTCATTGCTGCACTCATTACTATTCCTACTGTTAATGCTTTCATTGGTCGGTCCTTGGTTGTTGTTCCGAGCCGGTCGGTCGTCAAAAGTTATCTTTACGTTTCCTCACCTCTGCAAATACCGCGGGCAAGGGTGCACCGATAAGGTTGATAGTTTCCTGAATATTCTCGCTCATGGGGCGCATAAAGGGGTTGGTTGCTTTCTCGATGCCAATGGAGGTTGGTACTGTTGGAATGCCGTTTTTGCGTTTTGTTTCCACTTCCTGCATGCGGGCGATCAGTTCGCTGTTATCCGGCTCAACCGTCAAGGCAAACCTGCCATTGGAGAGGGTATATTCATGGGCGCAGTAAACCTGTGTTTCATCAGGTAATTTCATCAGTTTTGACAGGCTGTTCCACATTTCTTCCGGCGTACCTTCAAACAAACGCCCGCATCCCATGGCGAACAGTGTGTCGCCGCATAAAAGGGCTTTGCTGCCTGCGAAATGGTAAGCGATGTGGCCAGTGGTGTGACCGGGCACAAATAAGACATCTGCAGCGGCGTCGCCGAGGAAAACCTGGTCGCCTTCGCCAACTGCTATATCAATGCCCGGAATACGGTCCCGGTCAGCGGCTGGGCCAATGATCTTCAAACCAAACCGTTCTTTCAGCGCCAGATTTGCCCCCACATGGTCCCAGTGGTGGTGGGTATTGAAAATATAGGTGGGCTTCCAACCGCGAGCGTTTAGGGCTTCAACGGTTTCGTCTTCAAGCGCAGGGTCGATAATTGCGGTTTCCCCCGAGACAGGTTCGTGGACCAGAAATAGGTAATTGTCCTGAAGAACAGGGATTTGTGCGATTTCAATGCTTGCAGTATTCATGGTGCCGTTGATCTACCCAAATTGGTTCAATTCCGAGGGATAGTATAGCGAGCAAAGCAATGCGCGGCGAGTCTGAATACCCATGAATATATACTAACGCACGTCGCCGGATAATTTTGCTTGAGTAAGGCGGCACCATGGGCAATTGTATCATACTTTACGGATATTGATAATCAGGCACCAGCAAGGGCAAATTATAGTATGAAAAAAGTTCTTCATGTGGGCTGTGGCTCAGCAACAATTGAAAAAATGCCCAAAGGATTTCAGGACGGTTCATGGGAAGAAGTCCGCTATGATATTAGCCCTGATTGCCAGCCGGACTATATCGGCGACATGCTGGACATGAGCACTGTATCTGATGGGTCTATGGACGCCCTTTATTCTTCACACAATGTTGAGCATGTTTTTTTTCATGAGGTGCCCATATTATTGAAGGAATTCAGACGTGTATTAAGAGACGATGGCTTTTGCGTGATCACATGCCCAGACATTCAGGAAGTTGCACGTTTCATGGCTCAGGGAAAGCTGGATGAGCCGCTTTATCAATCACCGACAGGGCCAATTTCGCCTCTTGATATAATGTACGGACATAGTGCGTCAATAGAGCACGGTAGGGTATATATGGCGCACAAAACCGGTTTTAGTCTGGAGTTGCTGGCAAAGCGGCTAAATCAATCGGGTTTTGGCCAATACCATGGCCGAAGACGTAGATCGCACAGAGACTTATGGTTTATTGCCGCCAAAAATAAAGTCTCAGCAGGTGTGATGGAAGACATTTTTATACAATACACGCCCTTTCTTGATTAATCTCTGGCCGCGGCACTGACCTATACTGCAGTTTCTGATCGGATACACGCAATGAAATGATTTCATGTATTGTATGTCAGGTATGTAGCGACTTAGTTACTCGGCCATTAATTCCAAATATGGATGAAATGCCAGCGCCGATAGGCCGACGCCGGAAAGTTGATCGTCTACGCGAATGGCGGCGGTTTGCAGGCCAACAATAGCCCATTCGTTATCTTTCTTGCGCAATATCGGGCCGCCTGAATCACCGCCGAGCGCAATGCAGTTGGTAAATAAAATTCTGCCACTGTTGGCAGTCGTGACAATTTTGCAGTCTTCCTCAAGCGAGAGAACGTGCTTTCGGTCTCCCGGGTAGCCTGCGGTGGTAACCAGCTCATCAATGCCGACGCCAGGAGCAGACTGTCTGCCTGATTGTGCGCGTGCACTTGCTTCAAACCACTCAGGTGGCAGCGGAAGGAAGCCAAGTTGCTCTCCCAAGGGGTCGCTGAGGGTGAGCAACGCCCAATCATGCATGGCATTGGACCTATCATTCCATTTCTTACCGTCGAAACCGGTGCCAATTTTGTATGATTTTACATTAGAGTGGCCGCGAAATTCGCCTTTTGAATAGCCTGCTAGAAAATGAATCGATGTAGGGACCACCATTTTTTGCATGCGCCGCGAATAAAGGCAGTGGGCGGCGGTTAGAACAACATTTGCTGCCACAAGGGTTCCGCTACAATGCACCGTGCCGCCGATATTTACCCGGCCAATGGCCTGCCAAGGGTGCTCTGAGTTTTCTACCACACGGCGATGAAAGCTGGTGACATTATTGGTTGGTCGCATATTGGGCGGTAGGTCCTTGCGTATGCCTTGAGCCTGCGCTGAAGCGGCAAACCCCGCATAAAGCAAACCAAAACATAAAAAAGAGGCCAGGAAGTTTCGCGCACGCGTCATGTTTGTTCGGTACCTTGTTTGTTTGTCGGCACGTTAAAGCATGCCAGCTAGGTTTGTCACGGTGGATTAACGGATGCCCCTAAAAAAACAGGCCACACAAGGTGGCCTGAAGGTGCTTTATTAAGAGGATCGTAAATTCCAACCCGGGTATGGGTTGGGGTCCGTCACTGTCGTGTTACAAGTGTTTGTAACGAGTATCAGCCTAGGGAAGTTGGGTGAGCTCGCCAGCACCCTGCGGCGAATGGAGCAATAGATGAGACAAAATGTTATTAAATAACATTATTGTGAATATGCATGCTTACTTCAGAATGATTTTTCCATCGGTTATTGCATCATCACCAACAGGGATTTCGCGGTAAAAGCAGGTCTCGTGTCCCACATGGCAGCATTTCCCACCTTTTTGTTCCACCACCATCCACAGGCTGTCCTGGTCGCAATCGACCCGAAAGTTTTTAACCAATTGATATTGGCCGGAAGTTGCCCCTTTGTGCCAAAGTTCCTGGCGCGATCGGCTGAAATAGTGGGCTTGGCCAGTTTCAATGGTTTTCTGGATTGCTTCCGCATTCATCCATGCCTGCATCAGCGCCTTGCCTGTATCGGCGCAGGTGGTGAACACAGGAATAAGGCCACGTGCGTCAAATTTGGGCGCGAAACCCAAACCGGTTTCAATCGCCTTGCGATCAGACCGGTCAGCAAACTGAATTTCAGCCATAATGCAGCCTCCATAAATAAAGCCGTTTATACAAATGAAGCGGTATATTCGAGGGAACATACCGCTTCATCAAGTTTTTATTTGCGCAGGCTGTTAACCGCGGATCAAATCCCAGAAGCGTCGCTCCTGATCATGCTCTTTGAACACACCGCGGAATTGACGGGTGATGGTGTAAACACCGTCATGCTTAACGCCGCGGCAAGTCATACACTGGTGGGTGGCATCAACTACAACGGCTACCCCCTTTGGATTGAGGTGCTCTTCAAGTGCATCGGCAATTTGTGCGGTCATGGTTTCCTGCGTTTGCAGGCGGTTGGCAAAGGCCTCAACCACACGTGCCAGTTTGGAAATGCCAACAACGCTGCCGTTCGGCATATAGGCCACATGGGCTGTGCCCTGAACCGGCACCATATGATGCTCGCAGTGGCTTTCAACCTTGATGCCGCGCAGCACGACCATATCATCGTAGCCGGCAACTTCGCCGAATGTACGCGACAATATTTCGCCCACATCCTTGTTGTAGCCGTTAAAAAACTCTTCGTAAGCTTTGACGACCCGTTTGGGTGTATCAAGTAGCCCTTCTCGTGTGGGGTCATCGCCCGCCCATTGAATGAGTGTGCGAACCGCGGCTTCTGCTTCAGCCCGGGTGGGGCCTTCAGCGGCGTCCTGCGGGATTACCTTCAGTTCAGGGCATTTTTCAGCCCTTTCAAGTACGGCATCCATTCGGATATCCTTTCAAAATAGGGCTTGCATCACAGGGGTAATTCCTGATGAGCAAACCAATGTGACATTTGCCGCGCATTTTCCGCACATGTGCGGTAAACTTTTGGTGGCAGCAAACGCTGTTGATATGGGAAGCTTAAGGGATTAATCAAGCAAAGTTCAAGGTTTGCTGGTTAAGCCCGCACGGCAACGACCATAAAATCAATACGCGGCTGTGCACGGCCCGGATCACGATAGGGTAGAAAGAAAACTGGATGAGTGAGCTTTACAATACCGATATCCTGCGGCTAACCACCCGTATTCCGCATCAGGTAAGGCTTGAAGCCCCGGACTTGACAGTGGTGAAAACCAGCAGAATTTGTGGCAGTAGGGTAACGGCGGATGCGGTCGTTCAAAATGGTGTGATAACCGCCTTCGGGCAAGAAGTTAAGGCCTGTGCGCTGGGTCAGGCAGCAGCGGCAATCGTCGGCGAACATGTGGTGGGCCTGGCCGAGCATGAACTAACAGATATTGCTGAACGCTTCAGAAAAATGGTGAAAACCGGTGATGCAAATTTTCCGGACAAATGGTGCAAACTCGGACTGTTGGCACCAGTGAAAGACCACCCGGGGCGTCATGGAAGCGTTATGTTGCCGTTTGAAGTGCTGGAAAAGATATTCATCGACACACCCATAGCCAATGATTCCAGCGAATCGGAAGCATAATGAAAGCCACCGATCAGGAAAAAGCGTTAGCGGCAGAAATTTGGCGTCGTTTCCATGAAGAGGATTATGATCAAGCTGTGACCCTGCTCGGTGAAGCACTAAAGACGAGCGGGCATCCACGTTTTAAGCGCATTCAAGCGCGCTTTTCGCTGTTTGACGGTGATGAGGCTGAGGCTTCAGGGATTATCCGTAGTCTTTTGCCGGATGTTTGGCATCCGGGGTCGTGGGAAGTGGCGCTGGCGGCGAATGGCAGCTGCCGTGCCCGGATATTGAAAGCCCAGAAAATTCTCTATTTCCCGCTGCGAAAATGTGGCTCGACCAGCCTGATGAATTTGATGAAAATCATCGCAGGTGAAGATGTTAAAGGCGAGGAAGTCCACCACGAGGATTATAAAAAAACACCTATTAAGTTGAGCGAGATGGCGCGCAACTATGATGGTTTTTTTAAGTTTTCTGTTGTTCGCAGCCCAGTTGACCGGCTGATGTCCTTTTATCGTGGCAACATTGTCGCCCGCGATCAATTGATGGTCGAACATGGTGGAGCGACGCAGTTTTACGGCCTGCCTACTAAACCGGATTTGGGCTTTTTTCTGGAAAACCTGACCCGGTACCGGCAGGTTTTTATTTCGGTTAGGGACCATACTGAACCGCTGACAGCATCTATCGGTACCGATCCAAAGCTGTTTGACTGGGTAGGTGGTCTGCACCAGCTGCCAGATCTGGTCGCGCAGCTCTCGGCGCATACCGGGGTAGAACTACCTTTGTTGCAGGAAATGGCCACACCGAACAAAACCAATGAACCGACCCCGGTAATGCCAGAGGCGGTTCAGGCATTATATGCGGCTGATTATGATGTCTACGGGCAGTTTTTCTAAATATATTGGCTGGCCCAAGCCGAAAGAACCCGCGCAACATATTGGCCATCAGCAGGGTTTTTCATCAATAAATGATCAGCTTTATCAAGTGAAACATAGCTTTTTGGATGTTTCGCCGCCTCATAAATTTTACGGGCATGATCAATGCCCACGGTCTCGTCAATCGGCGAGTGCATCACCAGCAGTGGTTTCCTCAGCGACCCGATATGGTCGGATACATTCTGACCGCGGGCATCTTCAATAAACTGTTTCTTCATTTTGAAGGGGCGACCAGCCAGCATCACCTCGGCTTCGCCGTCGGCTTCAATGGTGTCGATATCATTCTGGAATTGTTTGAGCACATTTTCGCTGTCGAACGGTGCACCGATGGTGGCCACTGCTTTTACTTCCGGTACTTTTTTGGCCGCAACCAGCGTTGCCGCGCCGCCAAGGCTATGGCCAATCATAATCGACGGTGCTGCCAGCGTTTCGCGCATGTAATCGGCTGCAGCAATCAAGTCCTGCACGTTTGAAGAAAAGTTGGTGTTGGCAAAGTCGCCGTTTGAAAGGCCAAGCCCGGTAAAGTCAAAGCGGAACATGCCAATACTGTCTGCCGCCAGCGCGCGAGCGATCCGGTTAATGGCGTTCAGGTCTTTACCGCAGGTGAAACAGTGAGCGAACAAGGCGCAGGCCTTCATATCGTTGTCCGGTCCGTCAAACCGGGCCGCGAGTTCAAACCCTTGTGACCCATTGAAAACAACTTTTTCCGATTTCATCCTGTGTGCCTTTTCTTTTGCAATATTCACTTTCACCATAAGGGGGGCGGTGACCGGAGTTCAAGGATGATCCGCAGGTCCGCATCAATTGTGATATTTGGTTTGACCAGCGTCAAGGAAGGCGGCGCGATCCTGCTTTATATCTGATTTTCACTGGAGGAAGGCAACGGGCATGAAAAAGAACATCGTAATATTGCAGGATCACCCTGAAAGCGGTGGTGCGCATCTTTGCCATGCGCTCGCAGACGCTTATAAAACAGGCGCAGAGCAGGCTGGCATGAAGGTCACCACATTAGATGTCGGCAATATAGAGTTTCCAATTCTGCGCACTGCCGATGACTGGAACACAGGTGAAACACCAGAAACCCTTAAAGAGGCTCAACAACAAATTCTGGATGCGGATCATTTGGTGATTTTTTACCCGTTATGGATGGGCACCATGCCAGCATTGCTGAAAGCCTTTCTGGAACAAATATTTCGGCCAACCCTAGTGCCCGGCGGCGGGGTGGACCATAGCCTGATGTCGAAAGTGCTCAAGGGAAAGTCTGTCCGTATTGTTGTAACGATGGGTATGCCAGCGCTGGCATACAGTTTGTTTTTTAGAGCCCATAGTCTGAAATCGCTACAGCGAAACATTCTCGGCTTCATCGGAGCAGGGCCGATCCGCACGACATTGATTGGACTTGTGGACAGCATAACGCCGTCGCGTGCTGAAAAACTTTTTAAGCAAATGGAAAAGCTTGGTCGTTCATCCAACTAAACCTCTCGCATCGCTCCGCCAATCGTGATCACGATCGCCTTCGTTGTGACAACATTGTTATTGGCGACTTGGTTCACGAAATGGTTTATCCTGCCTTTGCAAAAAAAATTGGAGTGCGAGCGATGAATATGGACCAGCTGCCAAGCTTCGTAATTGGTGTTCTTGAAGTTTTATCACTGCTGTTTATCTTTGCCGTCGGCATCGGTATTTTATGGGCGGGCGTGTTGTATGTGCGGGATAAAACACAAACCGAAAGCACCCTAAGGCGCAACTATCCTGTTATCGCCAGATTCCGATACTTTTTTGAGCATTTGGGCGAATTTTTTCGCCAATATTTCTTTGCGCTCGACCGCGAGGAAATGCCCTTCAACCGGGCGGAGCGCTCATGGGTGTACCGGGCGGCAAAAAATGTAGATTCGACTGTTGCGTTTGGTTCCTCGCGAGATTTGCGGCCTGCCGGCACGGTGTATTTCGTAAACTGCCCGTTCCCAACACTTGATGAAGACGCAACAGAAACACCAATGGTCAAGATTGGCCCCTATGCGCGAACGCCGTATGAGACAGATTCGATCTTTAACATTTCCGGTATGAGCTACGGTGCCATTTCAATTCCCGCTGTGCGAGCTCTCTCCATGGGAGCTAAGAAAGCTGGCATTTGGATGAACACAGGCGAGGGCGGCTTGTCGCCCTATCACCTTGAAGGCGGTGCGGACATAGTGTTCCAGATTGGTACTGGCAAGTTCGGCGTGCGTAAACCGGAAGGCGGCTTTGACGAAGAAAAGCTGAAAGGTGCAGCGGCCCATGAACAGGTGAAAATGTTTGAGATCAAGCTAAGCCAAGGAGCGAAACCGGGCAAAGGCGGCATTCTTCCCGGCGCCAAGGTTACCGAGGAAATTGCCGAAATTCGCGGGCTTGAGGTTGGCAAGGATGCCATTAGCCCGAACCGCCACCCAGAGGTGGATAGCGTTGATGATTTGCTTGATATGGTTGACTATGTGCGCGACGTAACAGGCAAGCCCGTTGGATTGAAATTTGTTGTCGGCGCATATGGCTTTCTGGAAAATATGTGCGTTGCTATTAACGCGCGCGGCATCGAAAGCGCGCCTGATTTTATTACTATCGATAGTGCAGACGGCGGCACAGGCGCTGCCCCCATGAGTCTGATCGACAATATGGGGATGCCTATCCGCGAAAGCTTGCCTCTTGTCATAGATATTTTGGTTGCGCACGGCCTGCGCGACCGCATTAAAGTGTGCGCCAGCGGCAAGATGATCAATCCGTCCGAAGTTGCTTGGGCATATTGTGCGGGAGCAGATTTTGTCAATTCCGCGCGCGGGTTCATGTTCGCACTTGGGTGTATTCAGGCGCTGCAGTGCAATAAAAACACCTGTCCCACCGGCATCACCACCCATGACCCCAAGCTGCAATACGGCCTTGATCCAAAGAATAAGTCCGAGCGGGTGGCGTCTTACGCTAAAAACATGAAAAAAGAAGTGGGTATTCTTGCCCACAGTTGCGGTGTGCCGGAACCACGTTTGCTGAAGCGTTACCATGCCCGCATCGTGCTTGACAACGGGCGTTCCATATCAATGGATGAATTATACCCCAAACCAGCACCCATCAAAGCAGCAGAATAAACGTTATTTAGGGAAATTATTATGAATTCCACAGCTTCTAACGACCAGAAACCCATGAAAGCGTCTGATTTGTTTGTCGCCGCCCTAGAGGCCGAAGGCGTTGATTATATTTTTGCCGTACCGGGTGAGGAAAATCTGGATTTTCTGGAATCGCTGCGCACCTCTTCCATTGAGCTGGTGCTTACCCGCCACGAGCAAGGTGCTGGTTTTATGGCCGCCACATACGGCAGGCTAACTGGTAAGGCAGGTGTGTGCATGGCAACACTAGGGCCGGGAGCGACCAATTTTGCCACGCCTGCGGCCTATGCCCATTTGGGCGGTATGCCGCTGATCATGATTACAGGTCAAAAGCCGATAAAAAAATCCAAACAGGGCCAGTTTCAAATTCTTGATATTGTTGGCCTTTTTGATCCCATATGCAAAATGTCAAAGCAGATTGTACACGGTAACACCATTCCGTCATTGGTGCGCGAGGCCTTTCGTGTCGCCGAGGAAGAGCGCCCCGGCGCTGTTCTGCTTGAGCTGCCGGAGGATATAGCCGAAGAAGAGACAACCGCACCGGTTTTGGAGCCACATGACAGGCATTATGCCGTTGCCGATGACCGTGTGCTGGATGAGGCGGCGCAGTTAATCACCGAGGCGAAAATGCCGCTCGTGTTGGTGGGGGCGGGCGCAAACCGTAAGCAAGCTCGCTCAGCCCTCAGCGATTTTATCGCGCAAACCAAAATCCCGTTTTTCAACACCCAAATGGGTAAGGGCGTTATTGATGAACGGTCTGACCTTTTTCTTGGTACAGCCGCGCTGTCAGACGGCGACTATGTTCACTGTGCTGTGGAGCGCGCGGACCTCATCATTAATGTGGGTCACGATGTGGTGGAAAAGCCGCCCTTCTTCATGGAGCAAGGCGGCAAGAAAGTTATTCATGTCAATTACAAATCCGCGCAGGTGGATCAGGTGTATTTCCCGCAGGTTGAAGTGGTGGGCGATATTGCCCGCTCCGTGGAACGCTTGGGCGAAAAGCTGGGCGGCGCGGTTACCGTAGATGACAGTTATTTCAGCATGGTGCGCAGCGAAATTGAGACGCACACAACCGAGCTTTCTGATGACCCTCGCTTCCCCATTATTCCGCAGCGCTTTGTGGCGGACACGCGCAAAGTCATGGGCGACCGCGACATTATCGCGCTGGATAACGGTATTTATAAATTGTGGTATGCGCGAAATTACAAAGCTTACGAGCCAAATACTGTGCTGCTTGACAACGCCCTCGCCACCATGGGCGCGGGCCTGCCATCAGCTATGATGGCGGCCAAACTTTATCCTGACCGCCGTGTGATGGCCATTTGCGGTGATGGTGGCTTCATGATGAATAGCCAGGAAATGGAAACAGCCGTGCGTCAGGGGCTTAATCTGGTGGTCACTGTGCTGAATGACAATAGCTACGGCATGATCCGCTGGAAACAGGCAGAGGCGGGCTTTGGTGATTGGGGACTGGAGTTCAACAACCCTGATTTTATCCAATATGCCAACAGTTACGGCGCGACCGGCCACAGGGTTGAGAGCACCGAAGATCTTGTGTCTACTTTCGAGGCGGCCTTTGAAGCGGGCGGCGTGCATCTGGTTGAGGTGCCTGTGGATTACAGTGAAAACAAGCGCGTACTTATCGATGAATTGAAAGAAAAGGTGTGCCTGATATGAGTAAAACACTGGACGTCGTGAACCCCTACAGTCTGGACGTAATCGGCAGCGTGCCCATGTCTTCGTGGGGCGAAGTAGAGCCATTACTGGAGACGGCGCATAAACTGCACCGTGCCGGTGAACCATTGCCCGCACACAAGCGGATCGAAATCCTCGAGAAAACGGCAAGCTTAATGCTGGCCGACTTTGACGGCCTTGCATATTTGATTGCGAATGAGGGCGGCAAGCCGCTGGTGGATGCCCGCGTTGAGGTAACCCGTGCCATTGACGGCGTGCGCTTGTGCGCGCAGGAAATTGGCCAAACCAAGGGCACTGAAATTCCGATGGACCTGACAGAAGCAGGCGCGGGCCGTGTGGCCTTTACTAGCCGCGAACCTATTGGTGTCGTGATCGCGGCCAGCGCGTTTAACCACCCGCTGAACCTGATTGTGCATCAGGTTGGCCCTGCGGTGGCGACAGGCTGCCCGGCTATTGTGAAGCCGGCTGGTGATACGCCCTTGTCGGCGCAGAAGTTCGTGAACATGCTGTACGAGGCTGGTTTGCCGGAAGACTGGTGCCGTTTCATTACCTGCGATAACGAAACCGCAGAGAAGCTGATTACCGATAACCGGGTTGCGTTCCTTTCTTTCATTGGGTCAGCGCGTGTGGGCTGGATGTTGAAGTCCAAACTTGCACCGGGTACACGCTGTGCGCTGGAACACGGCGGTGTTGCCCCCGTTATCATGGATAAAACAGCTGATATCGACACGATGATTCCGTTGCTAGTGAAGGGTGGTTTTTACCACTCTGGCCAAGTGTGTGTGTCGGTGCAGCGCGTGTTTGCCCCCAAGGGAATGGCCGCTGATATTGCAGCTAAAATCGCAGCTGAGGCCGACAAACTAACGGTTGGCAACGCCACCCGCGATGATGTTGATTGCGGCCCGCTGATCCGCCCCGCCGAAGTTGACCGCGTGAAAGAATGGGTTGATGAGGCAGTGGATGGTGGTGCGAAACTAATCACTGGCGGCAAACGCCTGGGCGACACGACATATGCGCCTACCGTGCTGCTGAACCCCGCCGAAGACGCCAAAGTGACAACATCAGAGGTGTTTGGCCCCGTGGTGTGTGTTTATGACTGCGACGATATAGACGACGCAGTTCAACGTGCAAACAGCTTGCCCTATGCGTTTCAGGCATCGGTATTTACCGCGAATTTGGATACGGCAATGAGCGCGATCAAACGGCTGGATGCGACAGCTGTCATGGTCAATGACCATACCGCTTTCCGGGTTGACTGGATGCCGTTTGCCGGGCGTCGCCATTCTGGATACAATACCGGCGGCATTGGCTACACTATGCACGACATGACCCAGGATAAAATGGCGGTGATTAAGCTCGGCTAACGAGCGCCGCGTTAAATCAGCCTTCAATAACGCCGTTGTTTAATGGTACGCTCTCTTAACTTTGGATTAAGGGGAGCCCATCATGGATTACGGAACATATTACAGCGTTATCAATTATCTGGTCATGCCTGCGTGGCTGCTGCTGGTAATTTTGCCAAAGCATGCTGTCACACAAAAGCTTGTGCACAGCGGCATATATCCCGTCATTTTTGGGCTGTTTTATCTGGTGCTGTGGGTGCGCGCACTGGCGTTCGGCGAGTCCGCTGAAGGCGGTGGCTTCGCCACACTTGATACTATCATGATTGCTTTCAGCCACCCCAACGTCACGCTCATGGGATGGGCGCATTATCTGGTTTTTGACCTTTTTGTCGGCGCCTGGATCGGCCGCGATAGTGCCGCGCGCAGGGTGAACCATTTCCTGATTGTACCATGCCTTATCTTCGCTTTCCTCGCTGGCCCCATCGGTTTGCTGCTGTATCTTATGCTGCGGCAAGTGACAGGCAAGGGCAGCGTGATGGCTCTGGGCGGTAACGAAGCCGGGAATAGTTAGCCCTTAAGCGATTTACCGTCTATCTGGGCGCAGCAAGTTAGCTAACGTGCCTGATTGCTTCAGATCCGCAATCTGGCTGTTCACATGATTGATTAACGCAAGTGTTCTGTCATTTTTCTTGCACATTAAGGCATCATCAACCCGTTCAAACTGAAATTCTTCTGAGGCTACCAACGGCTCCTTTTCAGGGTGCCGTGCCGCATAAAGCTGATAGTCGTAATCCATCATCAAAATGGTGTTGACGCGGCCTTTTATCAACATGGCGTGGGCTTGGGCAGCATTCAGGGAGTCAACTGTGTTCGTCAAATCAGGGAAAAGTTTTTTGATGCGGTCACTTCCGCCAACACCAAGGTCGATGGCAATGCGTCGCCCGTAGAGATCATTTGTGCTGCTCACCGGTGATGTCCCAGCGCGAGTGAAGGCCCGAATGCTGGCGGTATTGAAGGGGTCCGAGACAATGACGGACTCGCGGGAAAGGCCCTTGCTCCGAAAGTAGGGTTCGTCATAGTCGCCGACAAAAAAGCAATCGGCATCTCCGTCAAAGAAGTGACGCATAGCACGCCTAAGCGGCAGGATCGTCACGCTCATTTGTTCGGCGTATGTCAACAGAAGTTCGCCAACCAACTTATTGTAGGGGCCCGGCTTTTGTTCGTCCAAAAGCCAGGCAACCTGTAACGCAACGATATTGAGTGGTTTCAGGTTTGGCGCCTGTTGGCCATGAACAGCAGCTGATACAAAAAACGTCGCGCAAACGACGAGAAGTTTGAGGTGCGCTAGCATGAAGATTAGCTCCGGTTGACTGGTCTAACCACGGTGCCCAGGGCACTTGCAGTATCTGGCCCCCATACATGCTAGTGAAAGAAACTTAGATCATAATGCATCAAAGTAAACAAAACTATAACGTGCTGAAGGAATGCAGGTTCAAATTCTAGGTGCTTCAGTTATCACTATCGCGCTTCTACAATTTGCGGATGCAAGCTATACAGGCCAAATGTTAGCCGTTAGTCACATGCACGCGTCATAAAGTGGGTAACATTCTTTATGTCCCCATCGGTTTTGGCGGGGGTGATGCCAAGTGCGCAGGCAATAATGCCGTATACCTCAACGTTGTTGAATGGCTTTGCAACGAAACCCTTGTTGAACGCGGGGCCCGCTGCAATAAAGGTGGCGCGCATGTCCGGGTGCAGGTTGTGGAACCCGTGGGTCGCTCTCAAATATGGCAGTTCTGATGGCGGTGGTGTTTGGTCTTCGGTGGCATAAATCGCCCAGCCAGGATCAGGCAGCAGCATCAGGTCAGGCGCGCGATCCGGGTGGTCAAAATGATAATTCTCTGGAAAAGCACCGCGGCGCAAAACTGTTAGGTGCGGGTGCGCGCCGTTAAATTTCTGGTAAGCTTCCTCAATGGCCTCTTCGTCGCCGTATAAATTAATGAACGCAAGATAAGCCGCGCCGCGCGACCGGTTCCAGTCGGGGGTAATAAAGGGCGTGATATCCATAATGGGATCAAGGTTGATCAGCCGGTCAGGTGAAAGGTCAATCATGCCGTGGTCCGACACAATGATGATATTGGTGCGGTCATATAGACCGCGTTTTTTCAGGCCTTTCACAAGCCGCCCCATTATTTTGTCCATCATTTCAATGGCCTGTATTTCTTGTCGTGAGTTCACACGGTTTTGGTGGGCAGCATCATCAACCACCGAGAAATAAAGCGTGCCGAGCCGTATGTTTTTACCATCAGGCAGGTCAGCCCATTCCAGCACTTGGTCAACGCGCGCTGCGTAAACCTTGCTGTTATGGCTTTTCGAATAAGGGTTCCAGTAGGTTGGTTGCACGCCGCCAACCGGTGCTTCGGCACCGAGCCAGGTGTTTGTGCCTGCTCTCACGCCCTGCTTTTCGGCGGTTACCCAAATGGGTTCGCCGCCCCACCAGCGGGGGTCGTTAATGTCTTTGCCTCGGTTTATCTCGCGGCCGATTTTGCGGTCATAGAAATAGTTTGAAACAATGCCGTGGTTTTTGGGGTGCAGGCCGGTTGCAATGGAATATAGGTTCACAAATGTTTTTGACGGCATGGCTGGGGTCATGCCTTCTGCCCGCACGCCGCGTGCTGCAAGTGCGCGCATATTTGGTGCGTTTGCCCTATCAATTGCATCGGCGCGCAAGCCGTCTATGCCAACCAGAATAACGATTTGATCATTAGCATCCTGTGCTGCATCTGCTGCGCTGAAACTTGGCACAAAGAATGTCGTGACGAGCAGGCTTATAACGCCCAAGGCAGTGGCTGGTTTGTTCATCATGTTCCCCCGGCATTGGTTTAATGGTTGCCACATTGGAACAATCATCGCTGTGACAAGGCGTTCAGCATATCAGCTTCCGCGTCCATATGCTCACGGTTTTTCAAGAGCCGGGTTAGTCTTTTAGTGCAGCACCCATCTCGCGGATGCGGTCAATTTTGTCGTTAAAAGGTTGCCAGTTATCGTCGTCCGCGATGGGAGCCCACAGATCTTCTACTTCTTCGATCAGCAAGGTTTCCGGGCCGTCACCGAGGAAATATGCCGTATTCAAAGCTTGCGGATTTGATGGTTGATAGCCGGATAAGGCTGCAATCAGCTTTTGGTAACCACCTTTGCCGTAGCGGTGGGCCTCTGGGCTGCTCATTGCGCGTTCCGCGCTGGCGCTGCCACCGTACCAGTCAAAGAAAAACCGCTCATAGGGGAAGTTCTCTTTGCTCATAAATTCGTTGACGAGCGTTAACAGGGCATCGTCCTCGATATTGCTTTTCGCTTTCACACCCAACCGCGCCAGCAACTTCTCCCGGATCGCATCCAGGTACAGCCGGGGGAAATCTTCCAGCGCTCGCTTTAAGTCGTTTTCGCCGCAAATGTCCGAAAGTGACCCACCCAACTGGTATACATTCCAGTGCAGCGCATCGGGCTGACGGCCGAAGGCATAAAGCCCGCTTTCATCGAAATATGCAGCGGTGAATGCAAGGTCCATTGTTGGCAGAAAACGCCACGGGCCAAAGTCAAAAACTTCACCGCTGATATTGATATTGTCGGTGTTTAGCACGCCGTGCACAAAGCCCGCAGCCATCAGCTCCGCCGCCTGCGTTGCAACCCGCGCTGACACAAGCGACAATAGTTCAAGGGCACGGTCAGAGGCGCTGCCCTTTGGCGTAACGCCGTAATAATGGGTCAGGCAATAATCTACCAGGGCGCTCAGGCGTTCAGTGTCGGAATAAAAAGCATGGCGCTGGAACGTGCCAATACGGATATGGCCGTGGTTCAGCCGCACCATCACGGCCGAGCGCGTCGGTGAGGGTTCGTCGCCCCTGTGCAGGCTCTCGCCGGTTTCTATGATGGAGAAAGTTTTGGAGGTGTTAACACCCAGCGCCTCCAGCAGTTCAGTTGCCAGAATTTCCCGGTAGCCACCTTTAAGGGTTAAGCGTCCGTCGCCGGAGCGGCTATAGGGCGTGGTGCCGCTGCCCTTGGTGCCAAGGTCCATCAGGCGACCTGCGGTGTCTTCCATCTGGGCAAACAGAAAGCCGCGTCCATCCCCGATTTCAGGATTGTAATGCCGAAATTGATGACCGTGATAGCGCTGGGCCAGCGGTTCGGGCAGTGAACCGGGCAGGGGTTCAAACCGGCCAAAATGTTGCAGCCACTCTTCGTCGCTTAGCCCGTCCAGTCCCACGCTTTCAGCCGCGCGGTTGTTACGGTAACGCAGGATAGTTTTCGGAAAGTCAGCGGCTTTCACCGGGTCGGCGAAACCTTCACCCAAGTCCAGAAATGTGGTCTTCGGCTTGTAAGCCTTATTCAGCAACATCGGCGGGCCACCCCCATGTTACATGGTCAGCTGGGTCAGGGCGCGGGCGCTCCTTGGGGTTTTCGGTGTGATCACCAAAGAACATGAACCCAGCGATTTTTTCCTCTGCAGTCATCTTAAGCGCTTTCGCCACATATTTGCTGTAACTGGCCCAGCCGGTTAGCCACTGCACGCCGTAGCCCAGTGCGGTGGCTGCAATAACCATATTCTGGCATGCGGCCCCGGTTGAAAGTTTCTGTTCCCATTCAGGGATGGGGCGGCTTGTGTTAGGCGAATAGATCGCAACAATGAGCGTCGGGGCCTGTGTGGCATAGTTGCTCATTTTCTCGGCCACCTTGGGGCTGCTTTCAAATTCGGCAATCATGCCGTCGGAGATGGCTTTGCCTAGCTTGTCGCGCTCAGGGCCTGTCAGCACAATGAAACGCCACGGGGCGAGCTTGCCGTGGTCCGGCACCCGCATGCCAGCGGCCAGAATTTTTTCAATAGCCTCTCGGTCTGGGCCGGGGCCAGCCATGTCGCGGGTTCTGACCGATCGTCGGGTCATAAGCAGGTCGTAAGCTTGCGCGCTGGGCGTATTGAAGGTCGTTTCGGCCATAGGGGTCTTCACTTTCGTGCAGGGGTGTTCATATTCGTGTAGTTCACGTATTTGGCTTTTGCTATAATATAACACAATCACATTTTATTTTATTTCTAATACGGTATGTTCCGTTTATAGCATAGTGCCAACATGGGCATAAAAGGGTTGGGAGAAAAGACATGAAAGCAAATATTTTTGGCGCGGGCCTGGTGACACTGGCTTTGGTGGGCTGTTCAGCCCCTGAAGAAGCAGGTCATGACGCACAGCAAGCGACGCAAGAAGCTGCTAAGGAAATGATGATGTCCGCGGTCGGCGTTGCGGACGGCGCAGCGGTTGATGCGGAAACAGGCATTAGCCTTCCTGCCGGATTTAAGGCTACAATTTTTGCTGATACTGTTGGCGAGGTACGTCACATTGTGGCGGCAGACAACGGTTGGCTCTATGGTGCGCTGCGCCGGTCCATGCGCGGCATGGGTGTGGTGGCCCTGCGCGATACGGACGGTGACGGCGTTGCCGATCAGCGCGAATATTTCGGCGAAAGCATTCAGGGAAGCGGCATAGGCGTGCATAACGGCCACCTGTATTTTTCCACTGATACAGCCATCATGCGCTGGCCTTTGCCGGAAAGTGGCGTTCCAACTGGCGAGCCCACCATTATCGCCGAAGGTTTTGTTTCAGAAACGCAGCATGCATCGAAAAACTTCACGTTTGACGACGACGGTAATATGTATGTGAATGTGGGTGCGCCTTCAAATGCCTGCATGACGGAAATGCGTAAAAAGGGCTCGCCCGGCATGCGGCCTTGCCCCATTCTTGAAAAATACGCCGGTATCTGGCGCTTTGACGCTGATACGCCTAATCAGGACCAAATGGCAGACGGTCATCGCTATACCACTGGTGTCCGCAACGCGCTTGCGCTGGACTGGAACCCCCACGCAAATGCGCTTTATTTGGCGCAGCACGGTCGTGATCAGTTTGCCAGCTTTTTCCCTGACATGTACACCAATGAGCAAAGTGCCGAGCTGCCATCAGAAGAATTCCACCGTTTAGATGACGGATACGATGTGGGCTGGCCCTATAGCTATTACGACCACTTACAGGGCGAGCGCATGGTGATGCCGGAATATGGCGGCGACGGTAAAACAGTGTCAACCGAAGGCGAAAAGCCATTGTTTGGTTTCCCTGGCCACTGGGCACCGAACGGAATGATGTTCCTGCACGGCAATGCGATGCCTGCGGAATATCGCAAAGGTGCCTTTATCGCCTTCCATGGTTCGTGGAACCGCGCACCTTTGCCGCAACAGGGTTACCGGGTTGTTTATCTTCCGCTGGATGATGACGGTGCCGTTGCGGGTGACTGGGTGACATTTGCCAATGGTTTTGCAGGCCCCGAGCCGGTTATGAGCCCTAGGAACGCTGTTCACCGCCCAATGGGCTTGGCTGAAGGGCCGGACGGCGCAATTTATATTTCAAGCCTGATGTCAGCTGGGCGTGTTTGGAAAGTAACCTATGAAGGTAATTAGTCTAATAGGGGCCGCGTGTCTTTGCGCGGCCTTTTCGGCCTCGGTAACGGCACAAGAGCCGCAAACCGGCAAATCGCTTTACGAGGAAAATTGCGCCGTTTGCCATCAATATGATGGCGGCGGCGTACCGTTTATGCAGCCGGAATTGTTTGGCAGCAAACGGGCAAACGACCCCAAGGGGGGTGTGATAGATATGATCCTGTTCGGCAGCGCAGCCGAAGGGGCAGGGCAGGGCGAGTTCAGTAATGAAATGCCGGGCTTTGATTTTTTAACCAATAAAGAAATAGCGTTGATAGCGACATATGTACGAACCAATTTTGAAAACAATGGGGGCGCTGTCACTGCTGACGACGTCCAGCCTCGCCGCAAATAGCCAAGATGCCGACAACATTGACGAAATAACGGTGACCAGTCCTCGCTTGCCACTTCGGGCAGTGGGCCAGCCGGTTGATGTGGTTGATGTGCGGGAACAAGCCACATTGCGCCTTGATAGCACGCTTGGCTCCGTGCCGGGTGTTGGCCTTTTCAGGCGCGCCAACAGTTTTACATCGCACCCCACAACGCAAGGGCTCTCCATGCGCGGTGTTGGTGCCAACGGTGCCGGGCGCGTGCTCGTGACCCTTGATGGTATTCCGCAAAACGACCCGTTCGGTGGCTGGATATATTGGTCTGGTTACCAGGGCAACGCGGTAAGCCAAGCGGTAGTACGCCGGGGCGGTTCGCCCGGTGCCTTCGGCGCTCAGGCGCTTGCAGGTGCTGTTGACCTGCAATCTGCGCCGAATAATCAGGTTTCCGGTTTTTATGGCTCAGACAAAAGCTTTTCGGCAAACGGCAGCGCTGTTTTAGAAACAGAGAGCGGCGAATTTACGCTGAACGGCGGGTATTTTGAAACTGACGGTGACTTTTTGCTTGATGAAGCAGACCGAGGCTCCGTTGATGCGCGTGCAGCCAGTGACGCCTATTCAGTCGGCGGATCGTACGCCCACAAACTTTCCGCTGACACAACGCTGACCGCACGAGCAAGAGTATACGGTGAAAACCGAGTGAACGGTTTTTCACTGGCCGTGAATGAAACCGATGCCATTGATACATCGCTGAGATTGTTGCACCAGCCGGAAAACGGCACCGCTTACGAGCTTACAGTTTATTACCGCGAGCGGGACTTTGCCAATGTGTTTGCTTCTGCGCGCGACGACCGCACGACTGAGCGTGCGGTACTGGACCAGTTTGATGTACCCGCATGGGGCGCGGGCTTCCTTGCCCGCATCCAATCGGATGGGTTTGAGTTTGGCCTTGATGGTCGCCGCATGAGCGGGGAGACCAACGAGCGTTTTCGCAATTTGGGTGCAGGCTTCACCCGCCAGCGCCGGGCAGGCGGCGACCAATGGATTTTGGGCGGTTACGGCGAGTATGTCGCATCGGGTGACTGGGGCGAATTGTCTGCCACCGTTCGGCTGGATCGTTGGCGCACCTACAACGGTGAGCGTTTGGAAACCAATATTGCCGACGGTTCGCTGGTACGCCAAGATACTGTGCCCAACCGGGCTGACTGGATTGGCAGTGGCCGGATCGGCTATGAGCGGGGCTTGACCGGAGCCATTAACATGCGTGCCGCAGCTTTCAAAAGCTGGCGGTTGCCCACCCTCAACGAATATTACCGCCCCTTCCGTGTGGTGAACGACATTACAGAAGCAAACCCTGACTTGAGGCCCGAGGCCCTATATGGCGTTGAACTCGGGTTTGATTACCAGCCGCTAAACACAGTCAGCGCAAGTGTTACCTTCTTCCGCAACTGGCTCAACGACGGTGTCGGTAACGTAACCATTGGTTTCGGGCCCGGTTTCTTCCCGCTGGGTGGCTTTGTGCCTGGCGGCGGTGTGCTGCGCCAGCGCGCCAACATTGACCGCACCACCATCGACGGTATTGAGCTGGAAGGTCGCATCGAACTTGATGGTAGCTTGGAACTGCAAGGGCAATATCTATATGCCCGCTCGCGTATCACGGCCTTCGACGCCAACCCTGCGCTGGTGGGTAACCGCCCGGTGCAAACCCCGCGGCACAGCGCAACCGCCAGCATTCATAAAACGCTGGAAAAAGGCTGGTGGCGATTGGAGGCGCGCTACGCGGGCGGCCAGTTTGATGATGATTTGAACACCCGCCGTTTGGACAGTATTTTCACTGTCAATGTGGGCGCAGCCTATACACTCACGGACAATGTGCAGCTAACCGCCAATGTGGAAAACCTGTTTAATGCGCGGGTGGTGTCAGCACTGTCTTCAACCGGCCTGGAGACCATCGCCCAGCGGCGCTATGGCCGCGTGGGGATTTCCGCAAACTTCTAGATAGCGGAAAGAACAGATGAGTTTAACCAAGGCGGCAGTAATCAAATTTAGCCACGAGATATGGGAACGTCCCAGTCTCAAACATGCAGTTTATGTTGGTACCTTATCATTACTTATTACTTTGTTAGCACAAGGAACACTGGATGTCTTCTATGCTGGCGGGAGTTTGAAAAGTCAGCCTGAAAGCTATGAATATGGCGCTGATCTTAGAACAGCGATCATGCTTGTTTTGGTCGCGCCTTTGTTGGAGACATTGATTTCTCAGGCCGGTGTTATTGGCTTATTAGGTCTGATTAGGGTGAACGGGAAGCTGGTGGTTTGGTTGTCGGCTATTGGTTTTGCATATATGCATTTCTGGACGACACCGTTGTCCGCCGATGTATTGATACAAATGCTCCCGATTATACCGACTGGCTATCTGCTGGGCGCACTGTATTACAAGCTGTTGAAGCGAGAAGGTTGGCGCAGTGGTTTTAAATATACGATGATCGCGCATGCTACTCATAATGGGATCGTTTTTGGCCTTATTTGTATTTTGGAATTTTTTCCTGACTGATTTTTCTTGTGTATAGCGTCGCCGCGCGTTATTCCAACTTTGCACTCTATGTGTAAATAGAGGCATATAAAAAATGACGAATGCGACAACTAGAGGATTAAAAAATGAAACCAATCAACACCATAATTGTGTCTGCCGTTTGCCTGACTTTGGGCGCGTGCTCTGTGTCTATTTCGGAAGATGGGATGGAGCGCAGCTACCGTGACTATGAGAAGGACGACCGTGTCACTGTTACCTTGCCGAACGGCGACCGTGACCGCTTTACTTGCCCCGAAGGCACCACGTCTTTTGTGATCAACCGCAAGGATGAAGGCCTTGGCATGGCCTATGGTTGCCGCACCAACGGCTCGCCCACACCGACGCTGGACGGTATAGACGGGTAAGCCCGCCTTGTGCCGCAGCCAATTACAAAGCCGGGTGATTGCCCGGCTTTTTGCTTTTGGTCATTGCCGGCTTGGCTTTTGGCCCTAACTTCTTGTGTGAAAACAAGCAGCAGGGAGCAGCCAATGTCAGTTTATATTATTTCTCAGGTCACAGTTCATAACCGTGAAGAATATGACACCTATTCAAGCCAATTTATGGATATTTTCCAGCAGTTTGACGGAAAGTTGTTGAGTGTTGACGAAGAACCCAAGGTGCTTCTCGGCGACTGGAATGCGACGCGGTCTATATTGATAGAGTTCCCGAGCGAAGAAAGTGCAATGGCGTGGATGACATCGGACGACTATGTCAGAATTTCCAAACACCGTAATGCGGGCGCGACGCTCAATTCAATTCTGGTGAAAAGTTTAGGCTAGGTAGCGATTACTTTTCGTTTGGCCTGATTTCCAGAGCCATAAAAAAAGCCGGGCATGACCCGGCTTTTCTTTATTTGTGCAGTGCGCCCTATAAGTCTTTCTGAGGGCACATCAGGAATTTTTCGCCGGTTGTTTTGGCGTAGTAACGCATCATGACATCAGCCTGCAGCGCCTGTGACAATGAAATTTCATCAGTGTAATGGCTGGCGAAGGTCGTCTTCAGTTCTTTCGCAACCCGCATGCGCAGGCGATTGGCAACCTCGTCGCCGACCCGCGCCAGGAAGTTTGGTAGCAACCAGCCACCAACGCCCCAAGCCATACCGTAGCCACGGTTTAGCGTCGTCGCAGATGTGTCCAGCCCGCCGTAGAGATAAACCTGCTTGTGCTTGATTGAACCGTATATGCTGTAGGCACCCGGCGTGCGTGCAGCCGCCGCTTCCATCGCGCTCAGGATATTTGAGGCCAAATCACCGCCGCCGGTAGCATCAAACGCCAGCGTCGCGCCAGTTGCATGAATGGCGTCGGTCAGGTCTTTCATGAAGGTGTCGCTGCTGCTGTTGACGATATATTTCGCGCCCAGCCCTTTTAGAATGTCAACTTGCTCTTGCTTGCGTACGATATTTACCAACTCAACGCCGTCAGCCGCACAAATTTTGTTCAGCATCTGCCCAAGGTTTGAGGCGGCCGCCGTGTGCACAAGTGCTGTGTGGCCTTCCAGTTTCATGGTTTCAATCATGGACAGGGCGGTAAGCGGGTTCACGAAGCAAGAAGCGCCGTCACGTGCCGTGTGGCCCGGCAAAAGCGGCAGGCATGCCGCAGCAGGAACACACACATACTGGCCGTACATATTGCCGCCGAGCGTGGCGACGATTTTGCCCATAAGGCTTTGGGCATAGTCGCTGTCACCAGCGGCAACAACGGTGCCCGCGCCTTCGTTGCCAACAGGCAGGTCCTGGCCAACGCGTGCTTTCATAATGCCCATACCTTGGGGCGAAACGGGGGCGGTTAGCAGTGTATCGGCCCCGGAACCGGCTGAGCTTGCTTTGGTCATATCGGTCCAGCCAAACATCACGCCTTGGTCAGAAGGGTTGATCGGTGCGGCTTCAACGCGGACAATAACCTGATCAGATGCAGGTGTTGGCATTTCCTGTTCCATCAACCGCATGCGCAGTTCGCCTTCTTTGGTGACGGTTGAGAACATTTTCAGGTAAGTGGACGGTAGTGACATGATGAACCTCTTGATTTGAGAATTTATAATCTCTGCTGTATCTGATGGGTGATCTAGCCCGGAATTTCTGGAAAGAAAGTCACAGGCTACAATCAATTGGCCATGCGCCGTTAGCTTGTGCGGGTGAGTGCATAATAAATGACATAAAACCAGCTGAATATGCCGTGGATCATCGCCCAAAGAATTGATTTATTCACTGACCATGAAATGGCGATGGCCAGCGCCGCACCAAAGCTGACGCCGTGCCGAATGATTTCTGTGCGTTGTGCCATTATTGTCTCCTTAGTCTAATCAGTAGAAAACACCGACCGGCTTTTCATTTGCGCCGCCACGTGCGCTGAGATGGCCTGAAAGGCGGCGATCTGCAGGTCTTTTTTGCGCGGCTCGCTTGGGTCGGTAAACTTAAGGTCCGATGATGTTTTTGCAATCACCACGCCAGTGGTTGGGTCCACATAGATATATTGATAATAGATGCCCGCGGCAAAGAAATCACCGTGCGGCTCAATAGGTAACCACCACTGATAGCCGTAACCATTGGGGTTGCTGGAGCCGGGGTTGTCTTTGCCCGGCATCAGGTGCGGTGCGTCCGGTGTTACCGAAGCGGTAACCCAATCTGCCGGAACAATCTGTTTGCCGTTCATGGTGCCTTTGTGCAGGTACAAGCGGCCCATGCGCGCCATGTCGCGCAGCGCCACATTCAAACCGCCCATGGCCATTTCCATGTTGATGCCATCGGTAAGCCAGTGGCCGTCAAATTCCATGCCCAGTGGCTGCCAGATTTTGTCTTGCAGATAGCTGGAGAGGCTTTGGCCTGTTACCTTGGTTAGCAACATGCCAAGCACATGCGTGTCCACACTGACATAATTATTGTAGGTGCCGGGCTGCCATTTGTTTTTAAGCGTTAGGGCAAATTCGTCTAGCGAGCCGCCCGTGGCAACGGTGAGGCCCATCTGGTTTACATCAGAAAAGGGGTCGTTATAGTCTTCATTGAAATAAACCCCCGACGACATTTGCAGAATGTCTTTTATCCGAACGCCGTTATAGCCGGAGGCTGAAAGTTCAGGCAAATATTTGGTGATGGGGTCATTTACGCTGTCGAATTTGCCTTCCTCAAGCGCAATACCCACCAGCGAGGCAACGAAAGATTTAGACACGGAAAACATAATGTGCTGGTCATCTTCGCTTTCCCCGCGGAAATAATCTTCGAATAAAATCTGGTCATCCAGTGCCACCAGAAAGCCGGTGGTAAAGGTGGAATCCAGCATGCTTTCAAGCGTATAGGTTTCGCCTTCATATTCAAAGGTTTCGGGCAGAGTGATGCCATCTAATCGGCGGAAGGTGAGTGTGTTTTCTGGCGCTTTGATCGTTGTGCCGCCGAAGCTTTGGAAGGCCGAGCGGAAACTTTGTGTGAGGGTTTCAGGGTTTGTAAAGTCTTGAAAGGGTTTGATTTTTTGGTAATAATTCCAGCCCCAGCCCCCAGCGACTAATACGACAACCAAGGCCAAAATTCCGGCGATTTTCTTTCCGTTCACAAGTCTCTCCCCTTACATTATCCCCCAACCACCATATGGTGCCATTGGCCTGTTAGGCAAGCGAAAGCCATTTGGCCGGTTCACTGCCCAGTTCACATGCCGGTCGCGTCCAGCGCATTGGTGTGCCCGCTATTTGAAGCGGTGGCTTAAGCCGCCGGGCTTTGCCCCAGGGGGTGATTTCATCGACATCTGAAAAGTCATTGCTGATAGGGTCTTTGCCAAGTGTGCCCGGCGCTGTTTGCGGATGGCTGATGAGCAGTTCTGCGGTTCGGGCGAGGGAAAGGCGGGCATTTCTAATGCCCTTGCCACTTGCGGCATCAGTGACCGCCCGAATAGCGGCTGCTGCCATTAGGTAGCCGGTTGCATGGTCCAATGCTTGAACGGGCAGGGGTGTTGGTTTGTTTGCGTTTGCCCACCGCATGCCGGTGTCTGCGATGCCGCAACTCATTTGCACAAGGCTATCAAACCCGCGGCGCTTGGCCCACGGACCGGTCCAGCCATAGGCGTCCAGGCATATTTCAATCAGATTTGGCGCAATGCTTCGGCGCACTTGCTCGCTCAGCCCCAGACCGTCGAGCGCGCCGGGACGGTATCCGTGCACGAGCACGTCTGCTTTTGACAATAGCCTTTCAAAAACTGCCCGGTCGGCAGGGTTGTCCAGTGACAGAAAACTACAACGTTTGCCTAGTGTGATGTCGGGAACAATGTTGGCTTCATCCCATCCGGGTGGGTCGATGCGCAGAACATCCGCACCGAACCCGGCTAGGGTGCGCGTTGCCACTGGCCCTGCCAAAACACGGGTTAGGTCCAGAACACGCAGGCCGCAAAGGGGCCGCTTTTTTGTGCCGCCCCAGTTTCTAACAAGGTTGTTGTGGGTGTCGCTCCAGGCAATCAATGGTTCGGATGCGAGGGCCTTGCCTTGCGGATGGTTTTTCCACTCGGCCCGCGTTCGCATGGCAGCAGCAACACCGCCCGCACCAACAATAGCTGTTTCCAATTCGTCTGCGTTCCATGTTCGGACCGCTTCAGCGACTTTTTTGCGCACGGACTCTATGCCTAAAACAGATAGCACCGCTGCGCGGTGATGAGGCAGGTTAGTGTGCAGTTTGATCCACCCGTCACGGGTTTGATAGTCACCGGCAATAGCATCCCATATAGGGGGAAGCTTCCAGCCAACAGGCTTGATGGACATCGAAAACCATAGGGATGCCAACCTCTGGTCAACGATAACGTCTGGTGCGGCACCGTCAAAACCGAGGTTGTGTATAAGTGCCGCAACTGCACCTCCCACTGAGCCAATGGATGCAGAGGCCAAGTCGCTAACCGCGAAACAGGACGGGTAATTTTCGTTGCCTATTACCGTGAAGGGCTGATCAAGCTCAAGGGCGGATTGTATTTCATGCATAAGCGGCATAGTAGCACTTGGACGGCTCATTTGTCACTCTGTAGGTACTCGGATGTTTCATTGGAAGATTGTGCGATTGCGGACACCCTGGTGTTCGAAAGCGGACAGATGCTCGGCGGTAGGCATCATTGATTTACTTTAAGCTATTGAAAATATTAAATTTTAACTTTTCAAATCCTTGGCATGAATTCTGCTGATATAGGGATATAAAAAAATGACCGAGGATAGATTTCATGTTTAGCCATTATTTGACCACTGCATTTCGGGCGCTGCGCCGCGACAAGCAATTTAGCATTATTAATGTTGTAGGCCTTGCGGTGGCGCTGGCGGCAGCGATTTTGATCCTTCTTTTTATACGGGACGAGCTTTCTTATGATAAATGGGGACCTAACAGTGAAAACTTATACCGGTTTGAGGGCTCGATCTCCGATCAGGACGGCAGCCGGGAATATGTTGGTGTTTCGCCCGGACGCATGCGTGACCCGCTCGCTGAGGATTTCCCAAGCGATATTGAGGCCATAAGCAGGCTTTATTTTGAGGGTCACCTTCTACTGCGCGGCAATGATGCGTTTGTTGAGACCATTGGGTATGTGGATCCGGGCTTTTTCGACATATTTGATATTCCGGTGATTTCCGGTGACCGCGACGCGGTGTTTGCGGACAACACATCTTTGTTGGTTACGGAAAGTATGGCGAAAAAGTATTTTGGCGATACTGATCCGGTTGGCCAGATTATGGACCCGGATGATGTTGATTATGCTTTCAAGGTTGTGGGCGTTATTCCGGATTTGCCAGAAAACACTCACCTTGAGTTTGATTTTATCGCCTTGTTTGACGCTGAACGCTATGTGGATAGGCCGTGGATAGCCGGATATTGGCAATCTCATAATGTGCACACTTATATGAAACTGGCACCGACAACTGACCCGGCAGTTCTTGAACGCGAGTTTCCGGCCTTTCTGGACCGTAATGTTGTGGCTGAAGAAGCGCCGGGCATCGTTGATCCGTTAAGCCAAACCTTGAAACTACGCTTGATGCCGATAGAAGATATACATTTGAAATCGACAGGTCGTTTCCAAATGAAACCGCCCGGCGACATGCGCCTTGTCATAAGTTTCGGTATCATTGCTGCGCTGATTATTTTCATCGCCTGCGTCAACTTCGTAAACCTTGCAACCGCAAGGGCCAGCCTGCGTGCACGCGAGATTGCCCTGCGTAAGGTTGTGGGTGCCAGGCGCGGTCAATTGATCACTCAATTTCTGCTGGAAACCATATTGACCGTGGGCACTGCACTCGTGATTGCCCTTGCATTGGTGGAATTTGCCTTGCCGTGGTTCAACGAATTTATCGCAAAGTTTTTGGCGCTGAATGTTGCCTCGGACCCGATGGCAATGCTGATGGTGGCAGGGCTGTTGGTTGTTGTTGGCCTAGGGGCCGGGCTGCACCCAGCGTTTCATATTACACGGGTACGCCCAGCATTGGTGCTGCATTCGTCGGGTGCCGCGAAAATGCAAGGTGGCCGGTTACGGTTGGCGCTGGTAACACTGCAGTTTGCTATCTCAATCGGCTTGATGGCGATCACACTTATCGTGACAAGCCAAACCAATTACACTCGCGATAAAGACCTGGGGTTTGAGATAGACAACAGGCTTCGCATCACCAACATGAGCTATAAGAGCGTCCAGCCGGTTTCTGAAACAGTCCGTCAGGAAATTGAACGCTTGCCCAGCGTTCTCGACAGCGCATACTCGCACAGATCGCTGCCGCTGCGCGGCAAATGGGGCTACAGTTTCCAGAAGTTGGGTGATCCTGCAAATACCACCTATAATCTGGAAGATGTTCCTGTTGACCATGAAATGCTTGATTTTCTCGGTGCGAAACTGATTGCGGGCCGCATGTTTGATAAGAGCCGGGCACTCGACAGAACTTATAAAACTGAGCCAGAGGGCGGTGTTACCGAAATTTCCAGCATTCTTAACCGGCAGGCCGTGAAATATATGGGCTATGCAAGTCCGGAAGACGCAGTTGGCCAAAGCTTCAGCTATGATCAGGCGGGCGAAGTAAAGCGGGTTACCATTGTTGGTGTGGTGGAAGACATGCATATGCGTAGCCTGCGAGACGCTGTTGAGCCGCTCAATTTCTATATGCCCGAAACTGATGTGACTGTTTTGAATGTGAAAGCGGTTGAAGGGCGTGAGCAGGAGGCACAGCGTGCCATTGAACTAATTTGGAAACGCCATGTTCCGGCCTTCCCGATAAACCTGTCTTGGTATGAAGAAAATTATGGCCAACTTTATGAGGCTGATCAGCAGCGCGGCGAACTATTTGGTGTGTTTGCCATATTTGCGATTTTCGTGTCTGCCATCGGACTATTCAGTCAGGCCGCATACAATGCCCAGCGCCGGACTAAGGAAATCAGTCTTCGCAAGCTGATGGGTGCCAGCACCTTTGCGGTTGTGCGCTTAATGGTTTGGCAGTTTTCGAAGCCGGTGTTGATAGCCAATCTGATTGCCTGGCCTGCTGCGTGGCTGATTACGCGTGACTGGTTGGCGGGTTTTGCCTACCGGATTGATCTGACACCGGCGCCCTTCATGACCGCCAGCATTATTGCCCTGCTAATCGCAGTGTTAACGGTGGTGTATCATGCGGTGCGTGCATCTAACACCAGCCCGGCTGTTACCTTGAAGTGTGAATAAAAAGGGGCTAACCCCCCGCGCGCCGCGGCTTAGGCTGCGGCGTTTATACGAATGATGTCGCGGTAACCCGGGCTAATTTCCATATCTTCGCCGAAGCCTTTTTCCAGCATAATTTTATGCACTTCTGGCAAGCGCCAGCAGGGCACAAACGGCACCATATGATGCTCGATATGGTAGTTGACGAAGTAGGGCGCAAAGGTCATACGTTCAAACGGCCCGGCGAGGGTGGTACGGCTGTTTTTCAGCGGATCGGTAATGTCCGGCACAGCAGCATGTTCAGCAATATTGCGGATACGCAGGAAAAATTGCTGGGTTGTCATGATGGGTAGTAACCACATCAGAAGGAAAAGGTCCATCCGCCCGAATGCCGCGAAAGCAGCTATGAACAGCGCATAGAAAACAACAGTAATGCCGTAAAAGCCACGCAGCCGTTTCCAGCGTTCCTTGCGCTCACCCCAAATGAAGCGAAGCAGACCGAACTGTGTGCGAACGAACGAAACACCCGTAAAATCGCGCAATATTTTGCGGCCCATACTGCCTTTGCTGACCGGGAACGGCGTATAAAGATAATTTTCAGGGTCTTTATCCGTGCGGGTAAAACGGTGGTGCGCCATATGACGGATGCGGTAATTTTTCATATTGATGAAATTCGGCGAGGCCGCGAGCCATTGCCCTAACAGGTCATTGGCGCGCCGCGACCTGAACAGCATGCCGTGGCTGGCCTCATGCTGCAGGATAGCAAGCCCCAATTGGCGGCTGCCAATAAGCGTTACGCCTATTGCGAACGTCAGTAGGTTTGGAAAAAAAGCAAACAAGGCCATAGCAACCGCAATGGTGCCCCATGCATGGGTGAGCAACCAGGCACCCATCCAGTTAGAGCGCTGACGCAGCCTGTGCTGTTCTTCGCTGGTAAGGATATCTGAAGGTTTTATCTGTTGCCACTGGGTCGACATGGTTTGGTTTCCAAGAGTTTTATTCGGCAGTATTGTTACCATAAATTTAGGGCAAAGGCGACGGTGGGCAAATTCCTTGCGTGTTTCCGCGTTGAAACCAGCACTAAAATCACACCTCAGTAACGGATTTTTGGTCCCGAAATGCTTTTCAGCACCCAAAGGCCCGTGATAAATATCAGGCATGTTTTTGATTCGACGCTTTTTGTTATGTGTATGGGCTTTCTCATTCATTGGTGCAATTGCCAACGCCAATGACAACCCAAGTCTGTTAAAACAGCTTACCGATGCGCCCAAAGTGGCTGCCGCGTCGCTTTCGACTTACGGACATTATATATCTGCGTTGATCCGAGCCGATAACGGCGATTCTCAGGTTGCGGTGTGGCGAGCCTTTAGCGGAATCGAAACGGCGGACATTTTGCCCTACACACGGTCTGAGTTGAACTGGCTTGCCTGGGTGGGGGAAGGCAGACTTTTGCTGTCGCTGGAGGAATACGGCCTGGTGCTTTACGATGCGCACATTGGCAGGCTGCGCCCCCTTATTGAAAATGGCGGGCCGCGCCCGGACGGGTTGGTGCCTGTTCTTCTCAGTGCCTTGCCCGATGACCCTGGCAATATTTTGATGCAATGGGAAGACCCGGCCGTACCGGGTTATCCAGCAGTTTATCGGGTGAACGCCATAACCGGCATTTCGGAAAAAATCATTGGTGCATGGCGACCGATTATTCGCTGGTGGGCAAGCCCAACCGGCACCGTAGAAATTGGTGAGGCTTATCGGGGCAGACGACAATTGTTGTTTGGGCGTCGGGCTGAAGGCAATTGGGCGGAAATATCAGATAATGACTATTTCCGCGAATCCCCGATTTCGATTGTTTCGGTGGAAGCTGGTGGGGCAACGGCGGCAGTTATTTCATCCCATGCCGGTAATACCCGTTCTTTGTGGCGGATGGATGCTCGCACCGGAGATTTTCTTAGGCAATTGGCCGTTAATGACCAATTTGACATTGATGCCGCGATTTTTGACCCCGAAAGCGACATGATCGTTGGGGCCACGTACATTGAAGACAGCTCCGAGCAAATTATCTGGCAACCGCAGCTTCGGGAAGAATTGCAGCGGGTTGGAAAACTAGCAGGAGTTGCCAGTGTTTCGCTTGTTTCCCGCAGCAAAGATGGCCGAGTTAGTTTATACCGAAGCAGCGATAATTGGCGCCCAAACCGGTATTTTTTGTTGGAAAAAAATCAGGAAGCACTTGTTGAGTTAAACCCTGACGACCAACTGGGTCAATTGCCCAGGCCCGGCAAAGACGGTGTTTGGATTAAGCTTAAAGGCAAGCGCACCAAGGGATTGGGGGCAATGCATGCAATGCTCTCCTCGCCTGAAGGCGGCGGCACCGGCAAGGCGGTAGTGCTGGTGCACGGCGGTCCAGTAAGGCGCGTGGCTGATCGTTATAGCCCGATGGTTAGTTGGCTTACAGCACACGGCTACACGGTGTTACAGCCAAACTTCCGAGGTTCCAGCGGTTTCGGCGAAGCCTGGCGGCGTGCGGGGTACGCCCGGTGGGGCACGGATATGCAGGATGATGTGCGAACTGCAGCAGAGTGGATGCTTGAAAGCGGGCACGCTAAAGCAGGCCAAATGTGTGTGATGGGCGGCTCCTACGGCGGGTATGCGGCGTTAATGTCATCAATAAAAGACGATGATTTGTTTACCTGTGCTGTGAGCCTGAACGGCGTTACCTCAGTTTATCATCTGGTGGAATATCTGGAACAAAACCGATTTTATTTGCTGAGTGTGCCGCGCATTAAAGGTAACTTGTCGGACCGGACGTTAAAACGCAGATCGCCGCTCAACCGCGCTGACTTGGTGCGTTTGCCCGTGCTGTTGCTGCATGCAACGCGCGACCTTAACGTGCCGTTTGATCACGGGGTGCAGATGGCAAAGTCGCTCAAGTGGCAGGACAAAAAACATGAGTTTATTGTGCTTAAAGGGTCTGAACATCAGCTACGCCGCCCACAAGACCGGAAGGTCTATTTCGCGGCGGCTTTGAGGTTTATGGAGCAGTATATTGGAGATGGTTCAGGTGCCAGTGGTCGGTGAATTTGAGACCAGCCGAACATCGAAAGACTCGCAATCAGTGAACAAATATGATCTTTAGGAAATGGGAGAAGGCGAGCGGGTGATAATTTAGATGTCATCGGGGAGCCACATTAATAGGGGCGGCGCAGCAAGGCACAACGAGGCCTTCGAGTGCCCAAAAATAATTACATGAGGTGGACATGAGCGACGCTATTGTTTCGACCGAAGGTTCTCAGGAACGGGAATTTCTCGGTCATCCGATTGGGCTATCAATCTGTTTTCTAACCGAGATGTGGGAGCGCTTTTCATTCTACGGAATGCGGGCGCTTCTGATATTATATCTGACCAAACATTTTCTGTTCAGCACCGGTGAGGCAAGCCTTATCTATGCGGCCTACACAGGTTTGATTTATATGCTGCCGATCCTTGGCGGCTATTTTGCGGACCGTTATTTGGGTAGTCGCAAAGCTGTCGTATACGGCGGATTGCTGTTGGTGATTGGCCATATCAGTTTGGCATTTGAAGGGCCGCCAGCGGAAATTGTCGCTGGTGCTGTGGCGCGCAGTGAAGAACACGTCAGCATATTCTTCATGTCGCTTGCCTTCATCGTAACCGGTGTTGGTTTCCTTAAAGCTAATATTTCTACAGTCGTTGGGGCGCTTTACGGCCCCACCGATCCGCGGCGCGACGGTGGTTTCACCATATTCTATATGGGCATCAATGTGGGTTCATTCCTCGCCACCATCATCGTGGCAGGTGTCGGAGAAACCTATGGCTGGGGCTACGGCTTTGGGCTTGCCGGATTTGGCATGCTTATCGGTCTGGCTACATTCCTGTGGGGCCAAAAGCTACTTGAGGGACGGGCTGAACCACCGAACGAGGCTGAGCTGAAAGAACCGATTTTTGCTGGGTTTCTAAACCGCGAACATATCATCTATATCGTTGGCCTCGGACTTGTTGCTCTGATGTGGTTTATGATGCAGTTCCAGGAACTGGTTGGTCAATTGTTGGATGGAACCGGTATTCTGGTTCTACTGATTTTAATGGCTTACGGTTTCATGAAATCCACCAAAGAGGAACGGGAACGAATTTTCGTCGTTATCATTCTCTTGATGTTCATGACCATGTTCTGGATGCTGTTTGAGCAGCAGGGTGCATCACTGACCTTGATTGCAGATCAGCAAATTGACCGGAATGTTGCTGGCTTGAACATCACTGCCGGACAGGTTCAAACGCTTAATCCGTTTTTCATCATCGTACTTGCACCTATTTTCGCAATGATGTGGACAAAAATGGGCCATGCCGGTTTTGAGCCATCAACCCCTGCCAAATTCGCACTTGCCTTGATTATTGTTGGTGCCGGGTATCTGATATTCGTTTGGGGTATGAATCTTGACGATGGCACAGACAAAAGCTTTTTCTGGATGGTGCAGATATACTTCTTCCTAACCGCTGCTGAGCTTTGTATCAGCCCGGTAGGTCTGTCGATGGTGACCAAACTGTCACCGACAAGAATTGTTGGTATGACGATGGGCTCTTTCTTCCTGTTTATTGCCATTGGCAACTACAAAGCAGGCGAGCTTTCTTCCTTGATGGGTGTTGGTGGCCACGATGCGGGCGGCGCGCTTGACATGGAGAAAACCAATGAGTTGTTCATGTATGCTGGCGGGCTATCAGTAGGCATGGGCTTGCTTTTGTTGGCGCTAACGCCGCTTATCCGCAAGTGGATGCACGGCGTCCATTAGCGCAAGCAAAACTTGCCAGCATTGGTCTTTTGGACGTATACTGGCATCAAGTTGCAGCCTTGAGGTTTGCACGGCGTTTGCTCAGGCGAACGCATTTGGTCGAGGGGCGAGGGCATCACTGTCCTCGCCTTTTTATTGCGAATATTCCGAGTTAGGTTAACCCCGGTGAAACACGATATCCTTCTTATTGGCACCTACCATAAAACCGGCACTGTTTGGCTGCAGCGGGTGTTCATGGACATGGCAGAAAAATTGGCTTTGCCCTTTGCCGAAGCCCACACCGTGACCGATGATAATGAACAGTTCACCGGAATATTTATGGATGGGCACAGCCGGTTTTCGGATGGCTTACTGTCCGGCGACAGTGTGGGTTTCCGCATGATCCGTGACCCGCGTGATGTTGTTATATCTGGCGCTCACTATCACGGGAAATCAGACGAGACTTGGTTGCATGAGCCGCTGCCTGCGCTGGGCGGGCAAACTTATCAGCAGGCGATTTTGGCAGAGCCGGACGCCCCGGCGCGCTATATTTTCGAGGCCAGACAAGTTGCCAATGCCACAACGCGCGACATGGTGGGCGACTGTGACCGCCTGAAAGGCTTTGAAACTGTGCGTTATGAAGACTGGATAGCCGACGAATCCATGACGGGCTTTGGCAAAGTGATGATCCAAATGGGCCTCACGGCACAAGAGTGCGAACTGGCAAAGCAGGCCTTTCACCGTTGGTCGTTGTTTGGTCGGGGCAATAAGGCGGATGTACACACGCGGTCTGGCAAAGTTGCCCAGTGGCGCTCAGTTTTCTCGCGTCCAATCGCTGAAGCTTTTCTTGAGGTGCACGGCGATGCGCTGATCACGCTCGGCTACGAGAAAAATCATGATTGGGCGCTGGCGTTGCCTAGCTCATAATTCTTCAATCTACCGAATATAAACCATGGTTTATGGTTGAAGTGCGTGACTCTCAAATGCGTGCTTGTTACGCTCTCTGCTTCCGGACCAGCGGCTACCAAATTAGGGGTGGGGCCGCGCGCGCGTCCGAGCCACTTGGGAGGTAATTAAATGAAATTCAGAGGTCTGAACAGCACGATGCTCAAACGCACTGCAATGGTTGCAGCGCTAGGGCTGGTTGCGGCGGCTTGCACACCGGGCGACGGTGAGCAGGGCGAATTTGTCGACATTGACCGGGACCCGTTCCTGTCCAGCTATACACCGCTGCCAAGCGGTACCACGCTGATTACTGGTGCAACCATTCTTGACGGCGCTGGTGGTCGCATAGATGGCGGCTCTATTCTCATTGAAAACGGCAAAGTGTCCGCCATTGGCACAGATATCGCGGCCCCTGCAGACGCAACGGTTATTGACGCCGCAGGTCGCTGGGTAACGCCCGGTATTATTGATGTGCATAGCCATTTAGGCGTGTATCCAAGCCCGGGCGTACAGGCGCATTCCGACGGCAACGAAGTGGGTGATCCGGTTACCGCTGATGCATGGGCAGAGCATGCGCTTTGGCCGCAAGACCCTGGCTTTATCCGCGCCGCCGCTGGCGGTGTAACGGCTGCACAGTTGCTGCCCGGTTCTGCTAACCTGGTTGGCGGCCGGTCTGTGACCGTTAAAAACGTGCCGGGCCGCGTGGCGCAGGACATGAAGTTTCCGGGCGCGCCTTACGGCATGAAAATGGCCTGTGGTGAAAACCCCAAACGGGTTTACGGCAACGGCAACAATAGCCCGGAATATAGGCCCAGCACTCGCATGGGGAACGTGGCCGGATACCGTCAGGCTTGGGCCGATGCACAGGACTATCAGCGCCAATGGGATAAGTATGAGCGCGATTATAAAGCTGGCAAAGATGTATTGCCGCCCGCGCGTGATTTGAACCTGGACACGCTTGCTGGTGTGCTGCGCGGTGAAATTGCCGTGCATATGCATTGCTACCGCGCAGATGATATGGGCACCATGCTCGATGTGATGAAAGAATTTGATTACCAGATCGCTTCTTTCCAGCATGCGGTTGAAAGCTATAAAATTGCCGACAAATTGGCGGAAAATAACATTTGTTCTGCTATGTGGGCCGATTGGTACGGCTTTAAAATGGAAGCTTACGATGGCATCCGTGAGAATATCCCATTTGTTCATAAGGCGGGTGCCTGCGCCATTGTGCATTCTGACAGTTCAAGCGGTATTCAGCGCCTTAACCAGGAAGCGGCAAAAGCACTTGCTGATGGTCGCAAAGCCGGCGTTGATATTTCCAAGGCAGACGCCTGGACATGGCTATCGCTGAACCCAGCCAAGTCGCTTGGTATTGATAACAAAACCGGCACATTGGCGGCAGGCAAGGACGCAGACGTTGTTCTTTGGTCTGGTGATCCGTTCAGTGTTTACAGCAAGGCTGACCTGACGTTCGTTGACGGTGCCGTGGTGTTTGACAGATTAAACCCTGACAATAATCCGGTGATGGATTTCGAGCTTGGCCAACCCGGTGAAGGAGACGCGAAATGAGAAAGTTGATTTCAATCGCGGCCATCGCCGCAGCCTCTTTCACAGCATCTGTGTCGGCTGAAGATATTGCCATTACAGGCGGCAAGGCCTTCACCAATGGCGGCTCCGGCGAAATTGAAAACGCCACCATTCTGGTGTCCGGCGGCAAGATCACATCTGTTTCTTCCGGCGGCGCCGTGCCATCTGGCTACCGCGTTATTGACGCCAGCGGCAAATGGGTAACAGCTGGCTTTATGGCGGCAGATACATCGCTTGGCCTAACCGAGGTTTCACTGTCTGGCGGTATTAATGATGCAACCGCTCCGGCGGAAAAAGGCGCCATTGGTCTAAGCGTTGTTCCGGCGCTTAATCCGGCAAACATCTTCATTCCTAACACCCGTATTGAAGGTGTTACACGGGCGATGACCCGCATGACCAATTCTGGTGACATGTGGCTTGGTCTGGGTGCTGTGCTTAAGTTGAATGACAGCGACATGGTTGTGCAGGAAAAAGCTTTCCTTGCCATTGATCTGGACGAAGGCTCTGCCACCGAAGTAGGCGGCAGTCGGGCGGTTCTCTGGAGCAAACTTAATGAGAAGTTCCAGGCAGCAAAAGACAAGATGGATGCTGCAGCCAAAAAGGACGATGACGATAAGAAAGACGACAAGCGTCCTTCAGCGGCGGATGCTGCACTGAATGCGGTTCTGTCAGGTGACATGCCGATTTACGCGGTGGTTAACCGTAAGGCTGACATCCTGCAGCTTATTGCTTTCCAGAATCGGTTCGGTGTCAGGGTTATCCTCGGCGGCGGGGCTGAAGCTTGGATGGTCGCAGACATGCTGGCTGCGGCTGGTATCGGTGTGGTGCTTGAACCTTCCGCAAACTTGCCGGGCAACTTTGACACGCTCGCTCAAACCAGTGCAGCGGCTGGCCGCCTGCATGCGTCGGGTGTGAAGGTCGCTTTCATTCCGCCTGGCACGCATAATTCGCGCCTTGTGGTTCAAAATGCAGGTATCGCGGTTTCCATGGGTATGCCTTGGGCTGCCGCGATGGACGCATTGACCGTCAACCCGGCCGAAATGTTCGGTGTCGGCGACAGCTACGGCAAGCTATCTGCAGGCATGGATGCTGACGTTGTTGTGTGGGACGGTGATCCGTTAGAGGTGATGTCCAGCCCTGATGCGGTTTTGATCGCAGGTGTGGATGTGCCGCTGGTATCGCGTCAAACCAAACTGCGCGACCGCTACAAGGATCTGGATCGGTCTCCTGCGTTTGACCGCTAGGTTCACCCGGTTGATAAAAACAAAAGCCGGGGCATGCCCCGGCTTTTTAGTAAGGATATAGAATGAAGCATCTATTTCAAATTTTGTTGGCAGGGTTGATGTTTTTATCCACTGCCGCACATGCAACACCGGAGCAACTATCCTCTGCCCTTGAAGGCGCGATGGAAGGTGGCAATGACCATACCGGCTATTCTTTTTACGTGATCGACGGCGATGCCCGTTATAGCGCAGTGCGAGGCAACGCTGCGCCTGACGCGGCGCTGACTGTAAACCATATGTTCCGCATTGCCAGTATCACCAAATCATACACCGCCGCCGCCATTCTTCGGCTTGTGGAACAGCGCGAACTGGCGCTGGATACGCCGGTCACCGAGCTTATCCGGACGTCATTTGACGCGGTATTGCGCGCAGATGGTTATGACACTGACGCCATTACGCTCAAACATGTTCTGAGCCATACGGCGGGCCTGTATGATCACGCGCAAAACAGTAAATATATTCAGGCAATATTGGAAACACCGAACAATGTCTGGACACGGGCTGAGCAAATTCAGGCTGCTGCATCCTGGGGCGACCCTGTCGCCGCACCAGGGGAGAAATTCTTTTATTCAGACACTGGCTATTTGCTGTTAGGCCATATCGTTGAGCGCACCACTGAACTGAAGTTGCCGCTTGCGGTTCGGAAGTTGCTCAAGTTTGATGAGCACGGTCTGACAGATACAATCTGGGAGCGCGGCGATAGCGTTTCTGTGCCGCCTGTTCGGCGCGCCCACCAAATTATGATGGGACGGGACACTCATACCTGGGACCCCTCGGTGGATCTATACGGGGGCGGCGGTCTTGTGGCCACGCCGGCTAATGTGGCGCGCTATTATGATCTGTTGCTGTCCGGGAAAATATTCGAAAATCAAAAAACGCTTGAGCTGATGCTGTCAGCCGAAGGGCTGCCCTCTGAAAGCCCCTATAGGCTTGGTATTTTCGAGAAAGACTACGGCGATGTGCATGTGTATGAGCACGGCGGGTTTTGGGGCACATTGGTGCTCCTTGAGCCTGCTTCAGGCATCACCATTGCAGGCGCTGCCTTGCAACAGCAGGACTATCCAAAGCTTGTAAAAGCAATGGTTGGTTTTCTTGCCAGCAAGCACCCGTAGGCCCGCAGCCTTAAGAATACCTCGGCTATTTTCTCAGTTTGCGGTAAGCAGCAACGCGCAGGCCCAGCGCTGAGAAGCCGACCAGCGGAATAATTGCGCCCAGTGGCCAAGCAAGCGGTATTTCAGGCACCGTTGTGGCCATGAAAATCATCCAGATGTAATAGCTGCCAATTTTGTGCAGCCGCTTCCAGTTTTTTGCACCCAATTTGCGCACCGATGCATTGTTGGATGTCAGGGCCATCAGCCCGAGGAAGACATATGCCAGCCCGCCGCCAGTGAGCACAGGTGCGGTGCGGCTTGCTTCGGTGAAAATCAGGTTCGAGAGTACCAGTCCGGCGTGGACAAAATGCACTAGCGCGAACGAAAGCCCAATGTAACGGCGGTTTTTCATCGCCCAGCGGCCATAGGTGCCGGGCCACAGAATTTGGATACTGGAGGCGGTGAATGCCATAATGAACAGTGCTAACGCCAGCCACGCGGTTGGTTTCATCACGCCGGGTAGCATATTCAGATAACTGCCCCAAACGCTCATTGAACCAACAAGAAACACCGCAAGCATAACGCCAACACAGACAATCATGGTAGACCCTTGGTTAAGGGTAAACCCTGTTGGTTTTTTTTTGGGCTGGCCTGTCATTGTTCGCTCCCGTATTAGTCCGCAGCATAATAATTGCTGGACTTATAATCCTTTGTAATAGTTTCATAAGAGAAGAAAATTTACCAGCGCATAGCACTGTGCACAGACAGGATAGATTGTGACGTTAGAACTCAGGCCTGTTCCGGACGAAGATTTGCAGCAATTTTTTGATTTGCTGAACGATGAAAGCCTGGCGGTGCACACTGGCACGATACCGTATCCTATCAGTCTGGAGTGGGCGCGGGATCGCCTGGTACAAAAACGGGCAGGCGAAGAGGCGGGCACCATGGTGGATCGCGGCCTGTATCTTGATGGTGTTCTGGTTGGCAATGCGGGGTGGTTCACCGAAGACGGCGAAATGGAGTTGGCTTACGCAATTCATAGAAATTATCGCGGTCAGGGATTGGCGACAAAAGCCGCGCGCCTGGTTATGGAGATGTTGGATGCAAGCGGTTACAAGGGCCCGATTTATGCGATTTATTTTGCCGACAATCCGGGTTCGGGGCGTGTGCTAGAAAAGCTGGGATTCCGGCAAATCGACGAAATGATGGGCACAGGGGCGTCGCGGGTCGGTGACCATGCGCAAATTAAAATGATTTTGGGCGGCTGAAAGCTAGGGCTTAAGCAACCCAATGGGGGAAAGAACTAATGAAATTACGCAATACGCTGGTTAGCATAGCAGTTGTCGCCGCGGTTCTTGGTGGTGGATATCTATACGCCAAAGAGGGTATTAAAAAGGGTGTTCAGGCCTATCTATATTCTTACCCAATGGTAATGATGTCGGCGACCAGAGATGCAACCGTATCCCCTGCGCGTTACAACACGGTAAACCATAGCCGTAACTTTCCTGACCATGCTTTTCGTCGTGTCGTGCGGCCAAATGTGGATACGCTTTACTCCACTGTTTGGTTTGACCTGATTGAAGAACCTGTAGTTCTGGAACTGCCAGACAGCGGTGGCCGCTATTATCTTATGCCCATTCATGATGCCTGGACCAATGTGACCACTTCCATTGGTAGCCGTACTAGTGGGAACGGACCGCAAGGTTATCTGGTGACGGGGCCTTCTTGGGTAGGCAATGTACCGGACGGCCTGACGGTTATAAAGTCGCCTACAAATACGGCATGGGCAATCGGTCGGTCAGATACAGCCGCCGCCAACGCGGATGGCTCGCCCAGCGACGACATGAAAGCCACTTTCAAATTTCAATCTGCATTGAGTGTAACGCCCTTGTCTCGGTGGCTTGAAGGCGCACGAGATAGACAAGAAAACATTGAACCTGCTGTAGGCAACGACCGTCAAACCGCCAAAACAGTAGCCGATATGGACGCAGAAACTTTTTACACCACTTTTTACCGCTTTCTTCAGGGCAACCCCGCGCCCGCTGATGATGCGCCTTTCTGGGCCAGTGTTATGAAGCCGTTTGGTTTTGCTGACCCGAATGCGGAAGGGAGTGCTGGGGGATGGGCTTACAATGATCTTTCGGCGCTTGACCGCTGGCTGCTTGAGGCAGCCTACACCCGTATTCCGTCAGTGATGGAGATGATTGGTAAGGCGCGCAAATATGATGACACCGGTTGGCTGAATATGCCGGGAGCTGGGGTTCCGCTCGGTCGTTATGGCACCAATTACGGTTTGCGTGCTTATGTTGCGCATATTGGTCTTGGGGCGAACGAGCCAATTGATGCGGTCTATCCGGGATCTTACCGCGATTTTGACGGTGCGCTGCTCAACGGCAATACCAATTACAAATTGCACTTTGAGGCAGATGAATTGCCCCCAGTGAAAGGCTTTTGGTCGCTCACGCTTTACGACGCCAACGCTTATTTATTTAATAGTGAAATCAAACGATATGCTGTCGGCGGCCGGGATGCCCTGCGTTATAACGCCGATGGCTCGCTAGACTTGTTTGTCCAGGCAGCGCCGCCTGAAGATCCAGCTGAGTATACAAACTGGTTGCCTAGCCCAAAAGGTGAGCCTTTCGCGCTGACTATGCGCCTATATTGGCCAGAAGAGCGGGTGCTGGATGGTAGCTGGAAAATGCCGCGCATTGAACCGCAGGATTAACGGTCACCGGGCCCATCAGGGCGGGTGAGCACAAAGGTGGCAGCACAGGAAAGTACCACCGCCTGAATGATAAGAACTGTGTTCGAAACGCCCAGCAAAACCGACAGCAGGAAAGTCAGCGCCATAACAATGGCGGCGCTGACTTTGGTGCGCCTGCCAATACTGCCGTCACGCTGCCAGTTGCGAATTAGCGCACCAAAATGTTTGTGGTTCACTAGCCAGGCCTCAAGTCGCGGTGACGAGCGTGCAAAGGCAAAAACGGCTACCAGCAGGAAAGGCGTTGTGGGCAAAAGCGGCAGAACAACGCCGATGAACGCAAGCGCCAAAGCCGTTAATCCGGCGATCATCCATATCAGTCTTGCTGGCATGCGAGGGTTTTTCTGGTAAATTAATGGGGGCCTAATTGCGCTCTATCGCTTTAATGTGCGAGAGCACATACTTATACCGCCCTCTATCACCGTCCGCCACTGGTAACTCCAGAATGCCCACATCGCGGTAGTCTTTCCCGAAATTTCTGAGGTCGCGGCGATAATAGCGCAAGCGGCGTTCCTCTATTTGGCTTTTCCACGATAGCTCGCATAGACCGGCGGAAAATGGTGTGGCATCCATAAGGTCAATTCCGGTTAACGACTGGCCAACCATCTCCTCAACGCCGGACCCCGCTAGGCGAATTTGTGCGGTTCTGTCAGGTTTACACACAACAAGGCCTAGATTTTTTGCAAACTTCGCCATTTCTCTGAACAGAAGGTCCGATTTTTTGGGTGGTTTGCCTTCCACCACCATTGATAGCCACCAGTCAAATACTTCGGTAGCCTCCTTGCAGCGCAGGGTGCCCCGGAAAACGTCCAGCCGCTCAGAGGCTGGCATGTCGCCAGTGAAAGACGGCCCGACATAATATTCCTTAATGGCGGGGTCATCCTCGCCGTTTTGAATATAATCCAGTCGAACAATCTGCATTGTCGGCGTGCCCCAGTTGATTTTTCTCGGGTTGCGGCAATGAAGAAATATGAATCACCGCGCGAGGAGCGAGACTCGACCCCTTTCAGAACAGTAGCATTTCAAACCCGACTGCCGCTAGGAGGAAGTGACAGAATTTTTAATCGCGGCGCCCAAAGCCTCAAAGGTTGCGGCACGCGGGTTCGTGGCGCGCCAGATCAATCCAATCATGCGGGTGGGAACACTGTCCTTGAATGTGGCGATATCAACGGCAGCATTGTCTGCAATGCCCGCATCGACAGCCATACCGGGCAGCAAGGTCATGCCGCGGCCTGCTGCCACCATCGGTAGAATGGTTGCAAGGCTGGTGCTGGCCAGTTCGCGTCGTGCTCTGCGGCCAACAAGCTGACAAGCGTCAAGCGCATGGTCGCGGAGACAGTGTCCTTCGTCCAGAAGCAGCAGCTTGCTTTCGTCCAGATCATCTGTGCTGATTTGCTTGCCGGGCGCTTCGCCTTTGGGGTAGGCGGCGACAAACCTGTCCGGGAATAGGGGCATTTCGTGCACATTGCCGCATTCATAAGGCAGGGCATATAGCACCACATCCAGTTCACCAGCGCGCAACAGGTCACACAGATCGGCGGATTTACCTTCCAGCAAATGCAACGTCAGGTGTGGCAGGTGTTCGCTAATGGCGGGCATGATTTTGGGCAGTAAATAGGGCGCGATGGTTGGGATAACACCCATGCGGATTGTGCCGCGCAGTGGGTCTTTTGCTGCTTCAGCCATATCGGTTAGGTCGTCTACTTCGTTGAGAATGCCCTGGGCGCGGCGTACCACCTCATTTCCAAGGCTTGTGAACATTACCGATCTTTTGGTGCGTTCCACCAGCTGGGCACCGAGCAGGTTTTCAAGTTCCTGAATGCCGGCGGATAACGTTGACTGTGTGACATGGCATGCTTCTGCCGCTCGACCGAAATGATCGGTTTTATGAAGGGCAGTTAGATAGCGCAGCTGTTTTAAGGTGGGGGGAAAACTCATCGACCATTCCGATAAAATATAAAAATAGAATCTATGGGGTCGATTATAGTCGGGGCGCCACAAACCGCAAATAACATTCAATTGAACGGTTCAGAAAAACAATTTGCCGCAAACATACTGGTAAGCGCCAAGAAAAAATTGGTTTGCCCGATTGTGGACACAATTGGGCTATTTGGTACTGAACTGTAACCGAGAAAATTATCTGTTTTGAGTGTGACACAAAAAAAGTGGCCGGGTAAAAACCCGGCCCGAGTCACGACAGCGAGGATAGTGTGATCACGTGAAACGCGATCACAACAGGAGTGGGCACAACTGAGTCGCACCCTCTCGCACCTCCTAAAAGACCAAATATTGACAGCTTGGTCAATGATTCTCTTGAAAGAATCGAATAATTCGACCGTTTTGCTGCATTTTACGACACAAGTGATCAAAATTTCCGGCGATGCGGGACAAACAGATGATGCGTTTGTAGTGCTTTGCAGACTGGCTGTATTGTTTTGGCACAGTCCACCATAAGCCGCAATTGATTCGACTTCCCGTTAAACCCGTTCTGACAACCTGGATCGAACCTCTGTTTTATATCGCCGACTTACCGGATGTTTGGCACCGCTGGTGGTGAGAATTGATGTTTGTTCGTCTTCTGATTTGATCGAGGATATAAAGTCAACATTCACAAAGTGAGAGCGATGGCACCGGATAAAGTAAGCTGGCAGCATTTCAGCGAATTTTTTCATTGTTGCCCGGTGGATCAAAATCTCAGTATCTATTTTAATGCACAAATAATCTCTGGCGGACACAACTGACTCAATGGTTTCCGGATCAATCCAGCGGGTGGTTTTTCCGTCTCTGACGGCTATGCCCTTGGGGTGCATTGTTCCGTGCACGTTTTTTTGCTCATGGGCGCGCTGATCTTGTTCCGCGTCTATTTTTTGAATTGTTCCGGTAACTTTTTTCATCTGCAGGTAATAGTGCGCCAAACAAAACGCCGCCGCCCATAAGGCCAATTGAAACGCCGATAACCGACCGTAATGAAAATATCCCCAAAATTCATAGGCATTGTTCGCGGTTTGTAGAAGATGATATTCAATGGCATTGTATGATGCGCGCCAAAGGAAAGCCGCACTGACGGTGAGTACAGTTGCCCCAATTAGCTGCTCAATGGCTGTGCGTTTTACCAAACGCACGAAGGCCGCACCAAGCCCTGTTGAAACGATAAAGCCAAGCGCAGAATATATAAATAAATTGGTCCATTGCGGCGTGCTTTCCTGGTCCAGCCAACTTAAACGCGTAATAAGCGCTAATGCCGACCAGACGAGAAACTGCAACCCAAAGAACCAGTGTGTTCGTGAAAGCTTCATGGTTGATCAATAACGGTTCGCGGTGCTTGCGTGAAGAACTAACCTTTCCGTCAGTCTCATAATTTCGACCGAATGTCGCGCGGCGTCTGGCAAGTTAAACCATAGTGCATCAGGACAAGCGCATTCTATTTTGATACATATCCTGCTCAGTTTTTGACGATAAAGTCATCAACCACTTTGCAGGCGGCAGGGCCAAGCAGTACCACAAATAATGTGGGCAGAATAAACAGGATAAGCGGGATGGTCAGCGTGGCAGGTAGACGGGCTGCCTTTTCCTCCGCTTGCATCAAGCGCTCGTTCCTGAACTCGGCGGATAATACCCGCAGGCTTGTGGCTAGCGGTGTGCCGTAGCGTTCGCTTTGCACCAGGGTTGTCACCACACCGCGCAGGGCAGGCAGATCAACCCGTTCAGACAGGTTTAAAAGCGCCTGCCTGCGTTCAGGCAAGAAGCCGAGTTCAATAGAAGTCAGGGAAAATTCGTCGGCCAGTTCGGGCGTCGCTCTACCCAGTTCTTTGGCCACGCGGTTAAGCGCGCTGTCCAGCGTCAGGCCCGCCTCGGCGCAAACCACCAACAGATCTAGCGCGTCGGGCAACCCTTTCCTAATGGCTGCGGTGCGTTTCTGCTTGGCGTTGCTAACATAAATGTCCGGCAGTTTAAGGCCGAGGAAAACCATGCCTGCCGCCATAATCGGATGAAAGGTTTCATATTTGGCCATGACGCCCATGCCGTAGAACAGCAATATGCCAACCAGCCCCATCACCAGCGGCATAACCAGGCGCGCCACCTGATAAATCACCAAGGCGTCTTTTGACCGGAAACCGGCCTGTTGAAGCCCTAGGGTGAGTTTCTTGGTTTGCTCGGTTTGCAGTAGCTTGAGTTTTTCCGCCAGCGCCCGCATGTGGCCAACGCCGTCGACTTTCTTGATTTGTGATTTGCGCTTCGTGGACCGCACAAGGCCAGCCTTAAGCGCATCTCGGCGGTCTTGAAGGGTTTTTACCCGGCCAGTCATAGGGTTTTTAACCAATGCCGCCTGATACACAGCAAGCAACACCATAAAGGCAACCACACCGGCAAACATGGACAACAAATCGATCACCTGAATGCCAAAAATCTCGCTTTCACTACCCATTTTTACACCTCAAACCGTATCATTTTACCCATAACCAGCATGCCAATACCCATCCAGATCAAGCCGCCAATACCTGCGACGATTGCCTTGGGGTGGGTAAACAGGATGATGCCGTAATCATAATTCAGCATCATGATCAGCCCGAGCATGATGAAGGGCAGAACCCCGACAATCCAGGCGCTGGCTTTGGCCTCTGACGACATGGCGCGAATTTTCAATTTCATTGCCTGGCGTTGCCGCAGAATACCTGACAGGTTGCCGAGGGTTTCCCCCAGGTTTCCCCCGGTTTCGCGCTGCACAACCAGTGATATGACAAAGAATTTGAAATCCGGGGTGTCCAGTCGGTCAGCGGTTTCCCACAACACTTCTTCAAGCTGTTTACCGAGCCGCATACCGTCCGTGATTTTACGAAATTCAGCCCCGGTGGGCGCGCTTAATTCCTGCCCTACATTGGCGATACATTCATTAACCGGCAAACCTGATTTCAGGCCGCGCACCATCAAATCAATACCCTCGGGGAACTGTTTGGTGAACCGCTCTATGCGTGACGCTATGCGCTTGCCGATGTAAAAATGCGGTAGACCAACACCAGCCACTACACCGAGCGTAAGCGAGAGAAGCGGCGGGAACCCTGCAAGCATCAGCAGAACCAAAACAAGAAGGCCGAGCGCCGCGCAAATCGCCGCATAGCGCTGTAGTGGCACTTCAATACCGGCTTTTGACAAGCGAATTTGTAGCTGCTCGCGCCGAGGCACCAACATGGACAAGGTGGCCGCCAAGCCGGATTGTTGCTGGTTCACCCTTATTGAAGCAGAACGATTGCCTGATGTTCGGTTTTCGCTGAAGCGGTTTTTGAACTGGTCCAGCTTTGCCCTAACCTGCTTTTGTCCCCTGCCTAACATACGGCCCAACACCATAAGTGCGATGACCAGTATGGTGATCATCAGCCCGGCGGCGAATAGAATGACGGTTACATTTGTATCTTGCATGGTTCGTCCAATTTCAGGTCTTTGTTTAATTCGTGATACGTTGGCTTAGGCATTCATGGCGTCCATCAGGGCGCGTTCCAGGCCAAAATATTCGGCATTGGTCAGGAAATGTGGCCGCACACCGGTGGAGTTGAATGACCCCAACAACTGGCCGCCTTCATCCTCGCCGGTAAATTCATATTTAAACAGGTCCTGTGTGGTGATCACGTCGCCTTCCATGCCCACAACTTCGGTGACATGGGTTGTACGCCTGCCGCCGTCACGCATGCGCTGCACCTGAACGATCAGATCCAGCGACGCCGAGATTTGTTCGCGGATGGCCTTGGGCGGCAGGTTAAGGCCTGCCATATTGACCATATTCTCCAGCCGGGTCAGCGCTTCCCGGGGGCGGTTGGCGTGGATCGTTCCCATCGAACCATCGTGGCCGGTGTTCATCGCCTGCAGCATGTCAATGGCTTCGCCGCCGCGAATTTCACCCAGAATGATGCGGTCCGGGCGCATACGCAGGGCGTTTTTAACCAGATCACGCATGTCAATTTCACCGCTGCCCTCCAGATTGGCAGGGCGGGTTTCCAGGCGCACCACATGCGGCTGCTGCAGTTGTAGCTCGGCAGCATCTTCGATGGTGACCACGCGCTCGCCTTGGTCAATCATGCGCGACAGGGCGTTAAGCATGGTGGTTTTGCCCGAGCCAGTACCGCCTGAAATAAGAATATTCAGGCGACAGGCGCCCGCAATTTTGAGCACTTTGGCCAGCGGCGGCGAAATGCTACCGAAATCAAGCATTTTATCGAGGGTAATTTTGTCTTTGGTAAACTTCCGGATCGAAATGGACGCGCCGTCAATGGCCAGTGGCGGCGCGATCACATTCACTCGGCTACCGTCGGCCAAACGTGCGTCACAAATGGGCGAGCTTTCGTCCACACGCCGGCCCACGGCGGTCACAATGCGCTGGGCAATGTTCATAAGGTGCTGGTTGTCGCGGAACTTTACGTCGGTCAGGGTCAGTTTGCCCTTCTTCTCCACATAAACCATTTGAGGGCCATTGATCATAATGTCCGAGATGGTTTCGTCCGCGAGCAGGGGTTCAAGGGGCCCAAGGCCCAGCATGTCATCCAGCAAAAGCGTTACCAGGTCTTTCTGCTCGCGCAAATTCAGGTTAATTTTCTCTTGAACCAACAGCTCACCGACCACCTCGCCCACTTGCTCCGCGAGCTCGGGGCGAGGCAGTTCAGCGGCAGCCATAGGGTCAATATGCTCCATGAGCAAAGCCTGGATATGGGTTTTGGCGTCAAACAGTGCCGCGTGCTTGTCTTGCTTGGCTGCGGCTTTTTCGTCTGAGGCCAGATTATTGGTCTCAGAGTCGCCGATGGGACCAATTGTGGTTTCGACCTCATTCAACAAAAAGGTGGCGACATCTGTTTTTTCTTTGTCCGAAAGCTCAAGACCGTCCGCTTCTGCAAGGTCTGAAACCAATGCCAATAATTTTTTGGTCACTTCGCTCTTGGCGGACATACGCAGTTCGTCGGGCGTGAAACATTTGCTCAATACCTGCTCGCCGAGACTAGCGGCTCTATCAACGATGCTGCCTGATGAAGCGGGTGGCTCGAGGTTGCCTGCGATATGGTCATTAGCGGCAACCGATGCTAGTTCAACAACAGGGACTGCGGTTGCCTGATCAGGGCTTGTGCTTGAATGCGTTGACCCACTGCGACCAAAACCACTGGTTTGTCCGCCCGCCAACGAGCGTTTGAGCCCGGTTTTTCTTTTGCCAAATGCTTGATGCTTCATATCTTCAAGCCTTACCTGATCCTATTTCTTGAAAAGCTTGCTGAGCCATCCGGCGTCGGCATTAGCGTCTTCATCTTCTGCAACAATGGTGGAAAGTACGTCTTTGTAGGCGTTGCTTAGCTTGCTGCTGGCGGCGTTATCGACCACAAGTTTGCTTTGCTGCACGGCGGCCATAATGGTTTTGGTATCAAACGGGATGGTCGCGCTGATGGCCTGTTCAATAGAGTTTTCAAAATCTTTTTGCTCTACTTCCTGCGGTGTGCTGCTGATTTTACTGGCAATCACATGAATACTGGCAACAGGGGCCACTTGTTTGATATGTGCGATCAGTCTGATGCAATCACGGGCCGCCGTTAGCGAGTAATCCGTTACCAAAACGATATCCTTGGCTGCTGACAGCATGTCAGAATGAGCGCCCAGCATTTGGCGCGGTACTTCAACAACGACATTTTTAAAATTCTCAGACAAGGAACCGATAAGATGCTGGAGCGACCCCCCCGCGGGTTCCTGCAAGCTTCCAACCGGCGCTTCCGACCCCAGAATGGACAGATTGTCCTGAGGTTTAACAACGGCGCGCTCGAGAAACAGGCCGTCTACCCGGTCCGGGTTTTCAAGCGCATCTGAAAGGCCGCGCCCCGGCTCCATGTCGAATTGCATGGCGGAGGTGCCAAAATACAGGTCCAGATCCAGCAAAACTGTGCTCTGCTTCTTTTCCGCCATGAGCCACGCCACATTTGACACTAGCGTACTGGTACCAACGCCGCCGCGCAGGCCAATAAATACAGCGCGTTCGCCGGTTGACAGGTCTTCAGGTTCTTCGTCTTGTGCCGGGGTGTTTGCTGCTTCCTGCGCAGTTGCAATCGCTTCCTGCAACAAGGGTGCAGTGAGTGGTTTTACCAGATAATCATGCACACCCGCATTCAGCAAATCACGGTAAAGGGTAACATCATTGGTTGTTCCGACCGCCAGCACTACAGTGCCCGCATCGCATACATCAGCGAGGGCTTGCATGTCGGCGCGCGGGTCGTTGCTTTCTGACAGATCGACCACCATAAATTCGGGGCAGGGCATGCCGCCGAGCATGCGAACACCTGCGGCAATACCGCCCGCAAAAATCATGTCAGGTGACCAACCGAGTTCGGTGACAATGGGTTGTAAAATCTGGCTTGAGGCATCGTCGCACAGAAAAGCACCAAATGGTGTGCGTGCGCTCTCGGCGCTTTGGTCTGGTTCAAGAATTGAAGCGATAGCGTTCATTGGTTTGCTCCCTTACTTGTTGTCACTGCCGCCGGACGGAGCGGGCAGGTCTGCCAGTCCGTCCAGGGACAAGGTCATGGTTGGGCCAGTGGGGATGGATTTAGGACTGTAGATTGCACCTACCGCTGCAGCAGTAGAGTTGCCGCCGCTTTGGCCTGCTATCAAATCGCGGGGATTGGCAATCATCAGGCCCAAATTGGCGATGGACGAGCACCCATGATGGGCCGATGCATTGTTGATATCGTTGCCCGATGTTTCCGCCCGCCAGCTACCGCAGTTTGGTGGTATAACAACATGACGCTCTACATACAGGGTTACCTCTCCGTCCACCGGCTTAACACCCAGTGCGCTGGCACCGCCGTAAATAAGGCCTTTAGCTTTGATGTGATCGGCGATTGCATCAATGCGCTCGGGCGCGACGGCGGACGAGTCCAGCAATATGACATCGGCATGGCCCGCGTTGACGCTGTGCAGGAACAAGCTGATTCCGTTCAGGGTATAGTTGGAAGGCGTATCAGTTTTGTCGTCTTCAGCAGCAATGCGGAAAGGTAGGCGTACCATTTTTACTTCATTGCGTTTTACGGTCTCTGATGGGCTCGGCGCGGTGACGGCAGTGTGCTGGCACGCCGCAAGTGACAGTCCAACGGATGCGGCTACAGCAAGCTTAATCAGGTTTTTTGTTTCTTTTGTCATGGTCGACATCCTTTCTAATCAAGCTTGAAACCGGCGCGTTGCTTCAATGAAGGCCCCGCCTTTTTGTCTTGGTTCTTAAGTGCACTACCCGCATTTTCCTGCCAGCGTTTGCCGTTCAGGTAGCGGTCCATATCGCTGGGCGCGATATAGTGGTCAGTTGGCAGTGACATTTGCCTGTCGCTGACCGGGCGCACGATGTAAGGCGTGATGACGATGAGCAGTTCGGTTTCCTCGCGCCGGAATTCTTCCGAACGAAACAGTGCGCCGAGGATTGGCAGATCACCAAGGCCGGGAAACTTGTTGCTGTCCTGCACAACGTTGTTTTCGATCAAGCCCGCGATGGCGAACGATTGGCCGCTGCCAAGCTCCACCGTGGTTTCGGCCCGGCGCGTACTAATGGACGGTACACTGATGCCTTCCACCCGGATCGCGCCAGCGGTGGACAGGTCACTCACCTCTGGCTTTACATGCATGGAAATGCGCCCTGTGCTCATCACCGTGGGGGTAAACTCCAATTTGACGCCAAATTCCCGGTATTCGATGCCCAGGCCGTCGCGGCTGGGTATGGGTATGGGGAATTCACCGCCCGCCAGAAAGTTGGCGGTTTGACCCGTTAAGGCGGTGAGGTTTGGCTCTGCCAATACTTTGATGAAACCTTCCTGATCAAGCGCATCGATGGCGTAATTAAGGTCAATCCCGCCGGTGAATATTTCACCGAATAGCGAGTTGCCCACATCAGGCCGGTTGAATATTTCGATGGGAAGTTGGGTGACCGGGTCTGCGATGATGTTGGAAACATCACGGCCGTTGGCGATGCCAAAACCCACTTTGGAGCCGGTGTAAAACCCTTCCCAGTTGACGCCTAATTGTTTGAGAACTGTGCGGCTAACCTCTGCGATGCGCACCCGCAGGTTCACCTGTGTGGGCTGTAGGACATTGACGCTGTTCATCACTTGATCGGTTAGCAGAATAGACCGGGCCAATTCTTCCGCCATTGCGGCCTCTGCGGGCGAGCCCACATTTCCTTCCAGTACGACTAATTGGCCGAGCATTATGGCCTTCAGCGGCGCGCCTGGCATTAAACGGGTGTAGGCGGACCGAAGTGCAGAAAGATTTCTGGTAACGGTCACATTGGACGAAAAGATGGTCTGGTCATCTTTATCAAGCGCATAGAAACTGGTTTCACCCTGCGCGCGGCCGAAAATGTAAACCACCCGGTTTGATTTCACCTGAACATCGGCGATGTCGGGGTTGGCGATAAAAACCTCTGACGCCGGACGGTCCAGCCGGATCAGAGTGCCTTTGTTGACTTCGATGAGAAGATTGCCTTCGCTGGGCGCGAGAACGCTGGCACCTAGCTTTTCATTTAAGGGTGTTGCCTGAGCTGCCTGAGCGCTGACTGCTGCGGCTGTCATGAAGAATGCGAAAACCAGAAATCCGGTGATTGCGCCGACGGTATTTGTACGGTCGCGTCTCATAGGTCGTCTCCTGAACCTGAATTGGTGCCCGGTTTGTTGGCAGATTTGCCGCCAACAGCACCGGCACCGATCTCAATGGTGGATAGTTTGTTGCCCCGGCTGACGCGCACCGTGTTTGTTGCGGCTTCGGCGTCCATTTCCGGCAAAAACCGGCTGATTTCATGACCCAGCGTGTGGCTGGTTGTGATACTTATAGGCGGGCTGTCAGGGTTTCGGCCTGCCACTTGCGCATCGTCGCCCGTAAGGCTTCGAAGGCTTAATGAGAGAACACCCAGCTTTTCAAGCATGGCGACTTTTTCTGCCATCTTGGGGGTCACTTCGATGGTGGCAGTTTTGCCGATTTGAATTTTTTCGTCCTGCACGGCGCTGCGCTGGTCAACCGCCAATACGCGGACATTTTGGAACACTGTTTCTGCGGCGGTATATTTCTCTGCCCGCGACACTTCGATGGTGTGGGTCAGGATTACATCGACCCGGTCACCGGGAAAGACAAAACCACCGATGCCCGCAACAGGCGACAGCTTGATGGTCACGGCCCGCATGCCTGATGTCAGGATGGCCGCGAGGAAGCCGCGTTCGCCTTGAGAAATTACCGCTGTTGCCGTAACCGGTTCGCCCCGGCTCATGGGGGAGCGTACAACCTTGCCGTCCACATCCTGAAGTTTGTGGCTGCTGCCGTTGAAGTAGGCGTCATTGATGCCGTTTTGTGGCCATGGCTGCCAGGCAACGTCTTCCGGTGTTAAAATGGTGCCGATGGGCAGGTCTTTTGCCGCGACCAATATTTTAGCGGTCGGCGCCGGCGCGCTGACGGTTTGGGCCTGCTGTGCCTGTTGTTGCACGCCGGTTAGAAATGACCGGGTGAAGAACACTACGCCGATAACGCCGATAAGCGCGACGGCGATTAGGATAAGACTTCTGGGGTTCATGTCTTGTCTCCTGTTAAAATCGCAAGGGCAAAAGACGGCCTTGGCCATCTGTTTCAACATTCATTGAGGCAACGACTTAAGCAGACTGTGCAGAAACCTTTTGGAGGCAAACCCACATGCCACCAGCCATGATGGCAACGCCGTAAGGTACTTTCGGCGGGCCAGCTGATATCAGTGATTTGACGCGGGCATGAACAAGTGTTGCCAGAGCTACCACACCGCCTGCAACCGCCACAAAAAGCAGGAAAGAAGCGCTGAGGGTTGGCCCGGCAATGAGCGCGACCGCCGCCATGAGTTTGACGTCACCGCCGCCCATGAGCTTGAGCGCAAACAGCACGATACAGAAACCGAACACCAGTAACCCGGCCACAAGAGGGCCGCCTGCGGCATGCACAATGGTATCACCCGCAATCAGTCGCCATGTGGCCAGTAAACCGAACAGACCCATGATGATAAGCGGTTGAATATTGGGTATCCGCCTGTCTCTCAGGTCCGTCGCTGCCGCCCATATTAGGACGATGATAACGGCTATATAAATGCCTGTTTCGACCATATTGGTCATTGGTTCCACCTGAATTTGTCGAGCGATGTCCTGATACAAATTGTGTAAACAGGGCTGCCTGTCGCTCTTTTCCAAAAGAATAGCCGCCGGAAGACACTGCCCCCGACGGCTATCTGTCGTTAGCCTTTAGGTGCGTCTGCTTTTAAGGGGCAGGCGCCGGTGCCGCTGCTGCTGCAGGGGCGTTGGCATCAAGCGTGTCAGACACACCTGTAAACATGCCGTCCAGCGAGGTACCGAGTGCACCCAGTGCTGTGATTAGTGCGATTGCAACCAATGCGGCGATCAGACCATATTCAATGGCGGTAGCGCCTTCTTCGTTGCGAGTTAGTGATTTCATAAACTTGAGCATTTTCTTTCTCCAGCTGCCAAGATTGGATGCACAATGATTAGCCCCGGAGGTGTGAATAAAAAGTTAATGGAATACCTAAAAAACTGTTTTAAAACAATAAGTTATACTATATTTTGATTCAAGTTTACTTCAAATTTTAGGTAAGTTTTCAATAGCGTTGTTGCGGTTGGCTTTTTTGAGGTATGGAAAATTTTAGCGAAATTGATGCTTCCACAAACACGCTCTTCTTTTTTGATAATAAAATGAAATAAAAGGCCGTAACTTGAATTTTATTGGTGAAATTCAGCATCGAACACGGAAAAAATTAACAGAATCGACCTGATTAGGAGAAAAAAGCACACACTTTAGAATCGGATAAACCGATTTTGTGCAAAAGCAGGCATACAGGAATATTGAATTCGGAAGAAATGGGCTACGACACTTCGAGGGGAAGGGAAGCCCTCAAAGTGCCGTAGCAATATCTCCCTGGTGTTACTGCCTTAGGAGCTAAGGGCAGGGAGATAGGGTCGTTTGTTATGCCGGTGCAAGCAGGTTGCTAACTTCCGGCTGATTTTGTTGCCTGCAGCTAGAAAATCACAACTGCTGCGGCCAGGTCGTCCTCGGTTAGCCCGACAAGGAAAATACTGTCCGCGCCGGTTGTCTCAATCAATGTGCCAAATTGGCCGTTGATCACGGTTTCAAAAGAGAAGAATAAAAGGTCGTTGAAATTATCAATGTCATCGACCAGTTCCAGCACGAGCGTGTCATCTAAAATATTGAAATCATCAATGGTGTCATCGCCGTGGCCGTCCGCGAAATAGAAATAGTCATCGCCGGTACCACCGATTAAGGCGTCATCGCCGGTGCCACCAAATATATCGTCGTCACCCGCATCGCCCCATACTGTATCGTCGCCGGACCCGCCGAACAATGCGTCTGCGCCGCCCGCACCTGCAATGGAATCGTCGCCCGCTGCGCCGAACACCGTGTCGTTGCCCGCGCCGGCAAAAACATCGTCGTCGCCCTCGCGTGCGCCGATTAAGTCGTCACCGTCTTCACCGTATAGGGTGTCGTGGCCCGTCCCACCCCAGATGTCATCGTCCTGGCTGCCCGCCAAGATCAAATCATTGCCTGTACCGCCAAAGAGCGAATCAAAGCCGGAGCCACCGTCAATGGTGTCATTGCCTGACCCGCCAAATATGGCGTCATTGCCGCCTAGGCCGGACAGGTCATCGTCACCTGATCCACCGCCGATAATGTCGTTGAAGAAGCCGCCCAAGGCCAGATCATCACCTGATCCAGCCCAAATAACATTTTCCGGCGCGATAGACGGGAATATTGCAATAACGGCTTGCGGGCCTTCAACTTCGCCGAAATCGAACAGACCGTTGTCATCCACAAGGTCGTCATTCCAGCCAGCGCCGATGAGTGTGTCATTGCCAGCGCCGCCAAACAGAGTGTCGCTGCCGTCAAAGGCTGTGCCATCAGGAATAACCGGCGCAAAGAAATTCAGGTCGCCGTACCAGTCAATGTGCGCAATAGCGCCGTCATCAAACCCACCGCCAACGATAAAGTCATCACCGTCGCCGCCGATCAGATAATCGTCGCCGCCGCCGCCAACCAGAAAGTCGTTGCCTGGGCCGGCGCGAAAGAAACTGTCGCTGCCTGAGCCGTCAAAAACTTCGTTACCGTCTACTGTATTTACAAATGTCATTGCTCAAAGTCCTTCGTCGTCACCGATTTGCGGCTTTCACCAGGTCTGATGCCGGTGTTTGTCGTTGAAGGCAAAAGTGCCATAGCCTTCCTGAATGCTTTATGAACAGGTAAGTTAGACAAATTTATGACAATTATTTGGGGCGGGAAGCGAAGCGCAGGCAAGCGATCCGTGCCTAAATGCAGGCAATCGGGGACAGACTGAAGTTACTGTGGTCTCGCGGAGAGTTCTGGCAGTTTTTGAGTTGCTATATTTTTGCTAAAATCACGTCAAAAACAAACGGAGCTTCGGCGGTTTTTTGCTGAGCAATTAACGTAGGCTGCATATCGGCAGGCAACTCATTCAGCAAATGATCGATATCGTTCAGGCGTTCACCGTCAAAATACATTTGTGTGGTAATTTCGCGAAATCCGCGCCGCGACACTTTAAAATGGATATGTGGTGGTCTGGTCCAGTCGCTGGTCACCGGGTATGCACCGGGTTTTACAGTTTTGAATCTGTACCGGCCCTCTTTGTCGGTTTTCATGATTGCCCAACCCTGAAAGTTTGGGTCCAGCGGCGCTGTGTTGGGGTCCGCCTCGTGCGCATACCGCCCGGCGGCGTTTGCCTGCCAAACATCAACAACCGCGTTGGGTATCGGCGCACCTGTCGGGTCAAGTATCTGGCCCTCAACAATAACAATCTGGCCTATGGCACCTGCAGGCCTGCCATTGACCATTGTAAGATCAGCGTCTTTCTCGTCTTGTGGAACAATCGGATAAAAGGGGCCTTCGGTATGCGGGGGCGTAACAGGCTTGCTGTCGGCGGCCTTAACAAAACCGATGCTTGTTACAGCCGCGATAATTGAACCGATAATGCCGCGCCGTGAAATGTCTGATTTGGTCATAGTGTTTTCCCCGTTTGCGGCAACGTTATCACGGATAGAAGAAGACTTCCCGTATATATATGTCAGTTCACGCGCCTTCAGCGGGTTCAACGGCTTGCAATGCTCCGATTCGGGGCCGGAAGAAGGAAACCTTGCGGATGGTCTGGGCCGGAATAAACTGAAAGATGATGGGCTCATAACTGAAGAAAATTTCAGTGGCCAGAATGGTTTCATCGTCGCGCATGGTCAGGCCCGCAGGCAGGTTTGGTGCTTCGCCTTCCAAGCCAAATTCACTGGTTTCATTCAGCGAACCACCACCCAGTCGCTGCCAGTATATGCTGGCGGGGTCGTCTTCGGTTTGACTGATTGCTGTTACAATAACCACCGCATCTTCGCCCATTTCAAAGGGCGCCATAATTTGCGGCGCCGCCGAGAATATATCCAACATCACATCTTCAGAAATTTGTTCGTCGCGAGTAACCAGATCTGCGATTGAAACCACCGAGTGTTGCAGCTTCAGGTTCACCAGTAGATAGTTACCCACTTCTACAATACCGGTAAGGAACGAGAGGAAAAACGGCATGGCGAAGGCTAGTTCTGCTAAAATCGCGCCGCGTTCATCGCGTTTAAGGGCGCGCAGCAGTTGGGCTGTTATGCCGGGCTGTCGTGACCGCTTTGTTACTTGCAGTTTTTCTGCGTATTTAACTTTAGAAAGGCTCATTGCGCACCGCCACGGTTGAGCTGATGTTAAGCGCTCTGTGCGCCCAGTCCATGAAGCCGGTTAAGCTGTTGGCCTCATAGTTCACGCGGTACAATACAATGTCGCCTGCGCCGCCAAGCCCGGCCACGGCCATGTCGTCGTCCCATGCACCGTTGCCGTTGATGTCTGCATAGGGTTCGCCTTCATCGTAATCCCCGCTGTCGTTCTGGTCGGTGAAGGGTTCAGGCTCTCCGATATCGGCAAATTGCTCGTAAACAAGGGTTTCGATGACCACCGTGTCCATATCCACCATGCCGAAGGTTTGTTTTTCGATGATGGCGCGCACCTGATCTTCGCGGGTCACGCCGTCGTCCGCGCCGCCGGTCACACCGAAACGCGAGGCATGCAGCACGGCATTTTCCACTGATGCGGAGACAAAATAGAAATTTGCGATTTCAAACACACCAACAAAGGCCGTGAGCAAGATGGGAATGCCAAGTGCTGCTTCAATCATGGCGCTGCCGCGTTCGTCGCGAGCCACTCTTTTTAACCGGGCTAGTTTCATCAGCTTGATCATTTGGAAAGCCGCAAATTAGATAGTTGCCGACCAATGGTTTCAAAAGCAGAATCCAAAGAGGCCGCCGTGGGGGCATGGAAGTAAAAGCTTGGGTTGGTTGCACAGTTCTCAAAGGCCGTTTTTACAGCCGTGTCGGGTGTGGAGCCAAAGGTGATGGAATAGATAATCACGCTATCGTTTTTGATGTTGGCGCAAATGCGGTCAAATCTGTCGTCCAGGTCGTCGCGCGCATCGTTGACCGAGGCGTGGCCCATATCTGCGGCGCGGCCATACGCGGTATAATCCGAGACACCGGGAAAAGGGTCCGGCCATGTGCTCGGCGGAATAAACTCATTCTTACCATCGGTCAGCACAACAATTACCTTGTCCATAAAGGGGGTGTCATAGTCTACGGGCAGCTCGGGTTCGCTGCCGGCCCAAAGGCCACGCCACCTGGGACTTAGAACCCGCCATCCCCATACCAGCCCCATAGGTGTTGCGGTGCCGCCGAAAGACCACGGTGCCATGTCGTCAATGGCATCCAGTACTTTGGTTTTTTCCGCCACCAGCGGCGTTATTTGTTCGCCGCACCCCCGGTTGGGACCCATTGCGTCATCGCGGTCGTTTTCTTCCACAATGGTAATTTCGTTGCCGTTGTCTTCATCCACCCAATTGTTGTCATAATGGGTAAATTGCCAGCCTGATTTATAGTACCAGCCTTCGGGAAAGTCGGTGTCCTGCCAATAATAGGGCTCAAACGGTTCGTCAGTTGGCGGCGTGTCGGTTTCATCCAAGCCATCATCGCGGGCGGCAATGCAGCCCATCCATTCTGTGCCGGGAAAGCCCGTGTCAACCAGGGTTTGCCCGTCGGTTGAAAGCCAGTTTTCGTGAGCGTTACCAACGTTCACTTGCGTAATATAGGGCACAACCCCAACCCAGAGGTTGGTGTTGGCTTCCTCGTCGCCGTATACAGTTTCTATCAAGTTGGTCGCGGCTTCTTTCATGGTGTCAATTTTGCCGTCGTGCCGCATGGAGCCGGTGTTATCCATAACAAGCACCAATTCCATACCGCGGGTTTCGCGGGTAATTTCGGTGGTTGCAGACACGGTTATGTCGCCGAACCCGAATATGCTCATGAAAGTGGCGCTCACGGTGGCGTCCGCCGTAAGCGTTATGGTTTCATTGTCCTCGCTTACTGCAATGGTCATGTTTGAACCGGCAGCGACATTGTCTACCGACGCGATGTTAGCTTCAAAAAATTCGCGAGCGTCCGCCTCCATATTGTCTACATCGAGGGCGTGGCCTGCTGCCAGCCCGGCGCTGTCCAATGACTTTTGCAATACATCTTTCACATAGAACATGCGGGCGCCGTCCACTGTTAGGCCCGCCGCGCCCGTTAAAACAAGCATGCTGCCTGCGACCGCCGGTATGAGGCTACCGCGTTCGTCGCGGGTGAAGCGCTGGATATATTGCCTTGCCAAATTTGGCAGGAGTGATGATGGTTTCATGTGCCTACCTGTTGCCTGATACAGAAGGCAGACTCTATGATCACAACCCAAAAATAATGTAAATGAATGCAGACAATTGTAGCTTATATTTAGTTAATTTCCGAGGGATGAAAATTCACGGAGATCAGATTGGGCGGTCAATATTTTTCAATTATTGACTTTTATATCAATAGGTTATCGTTACATTTTTGTTGCAGTTCCGTAACAAGTTGATTTACAACGGTCTTGTTGAACTGCGGATAAAAATATTAATGAATTGAGATTTAAAGGTTGAATGTAGGTATTCATAGTGGCTACCATACACACCGGGGGTCGGAAAGAACCTTAGTTGCGACTGGAAGGCGGGTCTAGACTGTGAGTACGGACAAGTATCCTTCACCTGCGCTATTGGCGGAGGCCAAAGAAAAGCGCCGGGATCCCCCCGAAGACGCAATTTTCGATTATTTTAATTCATCAGACGGCGAATCGATCCGGTTTGCCCGTTTCCCTGCCAGCAAGGTGGTGGAGGTCAAAGGCACGATTATCTTCTTACCGGGCCGCACCGAGTTTATCGAAAAATTCATTGAAGATATTCACATTTGGAATGGGATCGGATTTGCCTGTGCTGCGATGGATCTGCGCGGACAGGGCATGTCAGCACGTATTCATCCAAACCGTGACAAACATTATGTTAGAAGTTTTGACCCGCATATTGAAGATGTTCACCAGCTGTTTGAGCAGGCGATTGCGGGTAAAATGCCCAAGCCTTACATCTTGATGGGTCATTCTGCAGGAAGCCACGTTATCCTTAGGCATTTGCACGATCATCCGCGCGATGCAGACGCCGCTATTTTGATTGCACCGATGGTGCGCATAGCCGGGGGCGGCACGCCGCGCATTATTACGCACGCGCTTTCTTTTGTTATGAATTTTGTTGGCCTTGGCACTGCTTATGTACCGGGGCACACTGCCTTTAAGGAAGGGCGGTGGGGTTGGCGCAAAAAATTAACCCATGATGATGAACGGTTTAAAGACGAAGATTTTTTCATTCAGGGAAAAGACAAGCGCTTGGCAGTCGGCGGTGTTACCTATAGGTGGCTGCTGGAGGCCATGCGTTCCTGCGATGTGCTAAACGCGCCGGGCTATGCTGAAAAAATTGAAGAACCTATTCTGATATTGCAAGCCAGCGAAGATCAGATCGTGGATAACGATGCCCAAACAGATATTGCAGCCCATCTACCACATGGCCGTTTGGTGAAGATCGAGGGCGCAATGCATGAAATTCTGAAAGAAACGGACGACCACCGTGCAGAAGTTTGGAAAGCCATTGCAGACTTTATTGATTTGAAAAAAGGGCCGGATTTCTCGGTCTTATAGTAGCTTGGAAGCTAATCCCCGAACTTGATCAATATTGAGGCTTGTGAAAGCCGGCTTTTTCCAGAAACTGACCAGCCATTGCTTTGAGCGTTTTTTCTTCGCGGATGGTTTTGCTGATCACATTCAGTCCCATCAGGTACGCCAGCAGATTATTTGCAAGCGTCAGGGTGTCAGCTGCGGCATCAAGGGTGCCTTCGATTTTCGCACTTTCCACGCAGTCGGAAAACTGACGTAACTTGGTTTCCAAAAATTCATGAACACCGTTCGGTGCAGGTTTGTCCGGGCTTGCTTGCATGTAACAATTGATGATCAGGCAACCGCGTCCTAGCGGATCAGCGGCCAGTTTTGTGCACACACCTTCAAAAAACAAATGAAGGGCCTCAACTGCCGTTATACCAGCTATTTTGCCCTCTAAGGGGGCGTCCGTGTCATTGCTATTGTAGCGCACAAGCGCCTCGGCAAATATGCGCTCCCTGTCCTGAAAACTATTGTAGAAACTAGACCGGGTTATGTTCATAGCCGTTGCCAAATCAGACACAGATGTCGGCTCATACCCTTTGGTCCAAAAGGTGTTCATTGCAATTTCAACTGCATCGTCACGGTTAAATTTTGTTGGGCGTCCCAAGAAAAACTCCGTCTTTTCAGTCAGCCTCTTGGTGGCCGACTTTACCTGCGCCGACAGCATAAGTCATAATTGGCTCAAAAAGCAATCATTGGCCATTTGGTTGGTCATAGCCAGAGGTTTGCTTCAGAAGGTGCTGGGCAAGCGATGGGTCGCCGACCGCGAGAAGCCGGCCGGAAGCACCCGGGCTTTCACCGGACCAACCGGTCGCGGAACCGCCCGCACCGCGTACAACCGGGATGAGCGCCATCATATCATATGGCTGCAGGCCGGATTCGATAACAACGTCCATAAAACCACTGGCCAAAATGGCATAGGCATAGCAATCCATGCCGTAACGCACCAATTTGCTTTGGCCGAGTATTTGGTCAAACAGGGGTCGTTCAGCACTGGTGAACAGATCTGGGTCGGTGGTGGAAATGGTGGCGCTTGTCAGTACCGGGCATGCCCGTGTGGTTATCGGCTCGCCGTTCAGGGTTGCCCCTGTTGTCCATCCCAAGTAGCGCTCACCCATATAGGGTTGGTCGATCACCCCGATAATAGGCTCGCCTTCATACCGCAGCCCAATAAGGGTTCCCCATGTTGGTAGGCCCGATATGAAGGCGCGGGTGCCGTCAATTGGGTCCAGAACCCATTCAAATGGGCTGTCGGTGCGCTTGCGCCCAAACTCTTCGCCGAATATCTGGTGGTCGGGGTACCGGCTTTCGATCAGGTCCCGAATGGCCTGCTCCGCACCCCTGTCAGCCTGTGTGACCGGGTCGAACCCTTTGCCCGACAGCTTGTTATCAACCGTTACCGGTTGCCTGAAGTATTTGAGCGATATGGTCGCGGCGGCATCTGCAAGTTGGCAGGCGAATGCTTTAAGTTCTTCGGTTTCAGCGTCTGAAAGACTTTGGGTCATTGGGTCACTCGCGAATTCACTTTTGTTGCCAAGTTGCAAGTCAGTTTTGTTGTCTCAGGTGGGTTGCAAATCCTGATCTCTTAGACCACAAGAGGGCGGTAAAGATCAATGGAGCGATGATGCGCAAGGTCGATTTTCTTATTGTTGGGGCTGGTATTGCTGGCGCTGGTATGGCCTACAGGTTGGCCGGACACGGCGATATTCTTGTGTGCGATATGGAGGCACAGGCCGATTATCATACAACAGGGCGCTCCGCAGCTTTTTATGCGGAAACTTACGGCGGCGAGAAAGTGCAGCCGCTGACAACTTGCTCGAAAGATTTTCTTCGCTCGCCGCCAATTGGCTTTAGCGACTTGCCGCTTATCACCGAATTGGGGGCAATGCATATCTTTGATGCCGATCAAAAGCCCCGGGCGTTTGAGATGTATGAGGCAATCAAAAACACGCTGCCCCATGTTAAAATGCTGGACAGTGCGGAACTGGCAGACCGGTTGCCGCCATTGGTCGAGGGTCGTTTTGAGGGCGGCCTGTATGACAGTGAGTGCGGCAACCTGGATGTTACTGCACTGCATCAGGGATACTTGAGGGCCGCAAAGAAAGCCGGGGTGGAGCTGTTGCTGGACGCTGGATTTGAAAGCGCCACCTATGCGGACGGAACTTGGACGGTGGAATTGTGCGGCCACACCGTTAAAGCGCGCTTCATAATTAACTGTGCGGGCGCCTGGGGCGATCAGATTGCTGAGCGGTGCGGTATACCGCTCATTGGGCTCACGCCGATGCGACGCACTTTGGTGACCATTCCAAACCCTGACGGTTTGCCATTTGACAAAAAGTTGCCGGTAATTTTCGATTTTGATGAGAATTTCTACTTTAAACCGGAAGGGGCCGGGTATCTGGTGTCTCCGGCGGATGAGACTTTAAGCCCGCCCGGTGATTGCCAGCCTGAGATGGAAGACGTGGCGATTGCTGTTGATTGTTTTGAGCGGGCAACCGGCTCAATGGTGAAAGCCGTGGAGGCAAAGTGGGCAGGCCTGCGAACTTTTGCACCCGACCGCGCCCCGGTTATCGGGTTTGATCAAAAGCAAACCAGTTTTTTCTGGAACGTGGGGCAGGGGGGCTTTGGTATACAAACCTCCCCCGCATGGTCCCGCATGGCAGCCAGCATAATTTTGGGTCACGGTATGCCTGATGACATCACATTGCACGGCGGTAATCCGGACTGGTATAACCCGGCAAGGTTTAGCTGATAGCTGGTTCTTAAGCCGGCTTTGGGTCTCAGGGTTATAGCGCGTTAGTAAGGGCGGCGCCTATCATGACCGGCTTCACGGTTGTGGCCTCTATATCGTTTTCGCATAGCCTTATAGTCGTCGTCCCGTAGGTCGTCTTCCTGTTTTGGGCGCCTTTTGCCAAAGGCAAACACCAGAATGACAGAGCCGACTGTTGCGGCGATAATGTCGCCCGCCAGGCCAGTGGGCCCAAGTCCCAGGATGCCGAACAAAAAGTCGCCAATCAGGCCGCCAAAAACACCTAAAATGATATTGCCCAGCGCGCCGTACCCTTTGCCGCGCAGGATGTGCCCGGCCAGATATCCGGCCAAAGCACCAATGAGAATTGCACCAATCATAACTTTTTCCTTTTACTCTCTCCCATGCCCAAGCTCTGGCTTAATAACGGCTGTAGCGGCGGCCATAATCCATTTCGCGCCTCAGTTCTTCGTTGCGGTATTGGCTAAGGGCATAAATCGCCCAAATAGCAGCAACTGGCCAACCAATGATGGTAAGCCACATGAAAGCGCAGAATAGTCCCTGAAACGGGCGGTTAATGGTGAAAAATACGACTGGTGGTAATATGATCGCCAATAAAAGGCGCATCCGGTCCTCCTCTTACCTCGCTGTTAAGTCTTTTTTTATTAATTCTTATCTAAAACACATAAGTATGAAGCAGGCCGATTCAAGGCTTGGCTTCAGAAAATGCATTTGATTGGGACCTATTGCTAGTTTGAACTTTTGTGTCCTTCGGCATGCCGCTTCCTTTTACGATGAAGAGACTGTGGTTTGCAAAGCAATGATATGTAACGTGTTTTGGGGCAGAGTATATGATCAGTTTTCTACGCAACTTTAAAGTTAATGTCCGCATATGGGGGCTGACAATCATATCCCTTTTGGGAACCATTTTTATTGTCTGGCAATATAGTTCGTTGGTTCAGGAATTGAACCGCGGGGTTGTTTCTGCGGCCGAGGCTGAAGCGCACCAAAGTACAGTTTACATATATACTGGCATATTATTCCTTGTGATCATTTCGCTATCCGTGATGATCACCAAAAGCGTTATGAGCCCTTTGCGCCGTTTGCAAAGTGAATTGGTGGATTTGTCTGAAAGTCGATTTGATAACGCGCTATCCGGGGTCGACCACGGAGACGGCATTGCAGCGATGGCTCGCGCCGCTGAAGTTTTGCGGCAAAATGCGCTTGAGGCGGGTCGCATGCGCGAAGAAGCTGAGGCGGCAAGGGCTGCGCGCGAAGAAAGTGAACGCCTGTCCGAAGCCGAAAAGCAAGCCGCAGAGCAAAGACAGTTGGCCAAAGATAGACAGCAGGCTGAACAATCATCGGCTGAGCGACAAAAATTACAAGCTGAGCTTGCCAGCAGCTTTGAGGCAGAAATTTCCGGCGTCATACAGGCACTGTCTGGCTCGGTGGCGGAATTGCAGATGGCATCAGACACCATGTCTGAGGCAATTGAACAAACCGGTCTTGAAGTGAATGCCGCAGCGTCAGCCACAGATGAAACCGGCCAGAACATGGTGTCTGTCGCAGAGGCCACAGAAGGACTGACGGGCGCAATCAGTGAAATTCGTACGCAGGTGGAAACAGCAAACACAACCACCATGGATGCCATGAATGTAACGCAGGAGGCAGAAAACCGTGTTGGGTCATTGTCGGCGGCGTCGGACCGAATTGCGGAAGTGATCACCCTGATCAATGAAATTGCGGAACAAACCAATTTGCTTGCCCTGAACGCCACCATTGAAGCTGCCCGCGCGGGCGAGGCGGGACGGGGTTTCGCAGTTGTTGCCAGTGAAGTGAAGTCGCTGGCCAATCAAACAGCGAAGGCAACCCATGAGATTGAAGGACAGGTAAACGCCATGCAGGCTGCGACCAAGGAAACCGTGTCATCGGTAAGTTCCATACGGGATGCGATTAAGCAAGTAAGTGAAATTTCCGGCATGATTGCCGCTGCCGTTGTCGAGCAGGAGGCTTCTACCGGCGAAATTAGTCGTAGTGTTCAAAATGCCAGTCAAGGTACGGCAAACTTGGGCCATAATGTTGGCCGCGTGCAGGAAATGGCTGAACGCAGCGCAGGCGCTTCGACAGTTGTTCATGACGCATCCGGCGGCCTGACTGAACAAACCGGTGTGCTGGAAAATGCTGTTTTCAATTTTCTGGAACGGTTGCGCGCATAACTTTTTCTCTGGCCCATCAGGCGATTAAGCTCTCCTCTTGGGTAGTAAATTTCTTTTTGCAGGTCGAATTTTGGCAAATTAAGTGTCAAAATTGGTAAACAATGTTCGTCACTTGTCTGACAGCACTTGCAACTAACGTTTAAGTTCAACGTTTGAATTTCGAGACTGTCGGTAATGGGGAAGTAATTTTCCGTGCCAACCCGAGTGACCAACAGCGAAAGAAAAACCGATGAATACATACATGCTTCTTCTTAACCATGCCCCAGACCGCTACAGCGACCTGTCGGAAGATGATTATATGGCAATAATATCTGATTATATTGCCTGGACGGAAAAACTGACCGCAGAGGGTGTTTATACCGGCGGTGAAAAATTGGCAGATGGCCCAGGCAGGGTGCTGACCAAAACCGACGGCGGTGTTGAAGTGCACGACTCGCCAATGGCGGAGTTGGCCGAGGTACTGGGCGGCGTGATGATGATCAAAGCGGTTGACTATGATGCGGCGGTGGCCATTGCGAAAACCTGTCCGCATATGGTGCATAACAGCAGCCTTGAGATTCGTGAAATTCACGCTGTTGACTGACGCACCTGAACCCGAACTGGCCTTTGAGGTCATTTACCACCAACTGGAGAAGCTTGCCCGGCGCGAGCGGGGCCGGTTGGTGGCGCTTCTGGTTGGCAAGCTTGGGCCCGCGCGTCTGGAAATGGCGGAAGACGTGGTGCAGGACGCTATTATCGCAGCGATGGCCGCTTGGCCCTATAAGGGAATGCCGGACAATCCTGCCGCGTGGCTGAACAGGGTTGCGCGCAATAAGGCCTATGACCGCCTACGCAAAGAGGGCCGGGAAAAGCCTTGGCTTGATGAAATTGGCGACCACGCGGCGGATGATATTTCGCCGGATAATAGCGATGCAACACACGGCCAGCTGTTTGGTGCACGCATCAAAGACCCCGAGCTGAAGCTTATCTTTCTTTGCTGCCAGCCTGAAATCGCTCAGGAAGATCAGCTGATGCTAACCCTCAAGGTGGTCAGCGGTTTCACGGCGAAAGATATTGGTGCACTTTTTCTTAAAAAGGAAGCTGCCGTTGGCCAGCGATTGGCACGGGCTAAACGAAAGCTGCGGGCGCTTGGGGCGTCAGCCGGCGGTAAGTCTATCACGGACGGCCCCAGCAGGTTTGAGCTTAAGGAACGCCTGCCAACAGTGTTGAAGGTGATTTACCTGATGTTCAGCCTTGGCTACGCCCCGCGCCGCGGCGAAGCCTTGATACTGCGCGATGTGGCAGAGGAAGCGCTGCGCCTTGCGGTGTCTGTCGCAGATGCCAATGAGACCGCCAGCCCAAGCGCCAGCGCGTTGGCAGCATTGCTCTCGTTTCAAGCATCGCGGTTTGATGCCCGTGTTGGCACTGACGGTGCGCTGGTGTTGCTGCGTGATCAGAACCGGGTGTTATGGGACAAAGACCTGATCAGCCGGGGCTTTGCCTATCTGAAGGCGGCGCAGGCGGGTGCTAAATTGTCCCGTTATCATCTCGAGGCTGCCATTGCGTCATCGCACGCCGCCGCACCTGATTTTGCTGCCACCAATTGGCAGCAATTGCTGGGGGTCTATGCGCAGCTTGAGGCCATGACCGGGTCCCCCGTTGTGGCGGTTAACGCCTGTGTAGCAGAGGCCTTTGCCGGTGCGCCGGAGGCAGCTTTTTTAAAGTTGGAGGCTTTGGCGAAACATGATCAATTGCATGCCTATGCCCCCTATCACATCGCGCGCGGCGAATTATTGCGCATGCTCAAGCGCCCGGCGGATGCAGCAAAATCTTTTAAAAAAGCGCTGGAATGTGATGCTTCTGCGCCCGTGGTGGCCCATTTGAAAGAACGGCTTACCGCCTCTGTTTAACCATGGTTAATTTGTTATTAATTTTTTTTAGCCAAATGGGATTTTTTCGACTAGTATCCCCTTAATTCTGGTTGGGGCTTGGCTCGTTAAGAGCGCCAGATCAATGATAAATTATTGGTTTGATGCCTGTGAATGACGATCAGAAGCTTATTATTCAGCCTTTGGATGAGCCCAGTAGCGCGCAGGAAAAGCTTTCCAGCCGTCGCAGTTTGCTGCGCATGGGGGCGGCTGGCCTGCCGATGGTGCTAACGCTTAAGGCTTCGGCTCGACAGGCGGCAATATCTCAGCTTCAGTGCTTTTTCAAACCGGGAACCCGGCACCGTATTATGATTAATTCAGACGGAGAAGCTTGGTCCAGCACTACCAAGAACGTCGGATTTAGCAATAATAGGCAAGCATGGCGTGGAGACCAATTGGACACATTTTTGTTGCCTGCCAACTCGGTTTATTTCCCAGGGCCGGTGCCGAGTGAATATATACCTGCACCTGAAACTCAGCCACGGGAAGGTAGATGGGTTTATGGCGGTTGGGCCAAAGTTAATGTTGGCGGTAACCTCACCATAAGACCAAAAAATTATTTCAGCACCAACGGTGATTTTGTATCCGACGGTTCAAACAGAGCATTGTTTGTGGCGCTGACCATTCAATATGCTGATGGTCGTTCATCCGGTTGGCCGGGGGTTTCCTGCATTATTTCAATTCTAGCGTATCTGGAAACAGTCTAATTTCAAAGAATCTGTGGTTTCGTTACAATTTGAGACAATTTTCTTTTAGCCTGCTGATTTTTTTTCAATTAGTATCCGTTCAGTCTGGTTGGGGCTTGGCTCGCTATGAGCGCCAGATCAATGATTAATTATTGGTTTAATGCCTGTGAATGACGATCAGAATCTAATTGTTCAATCTTTGGATGAGTCCAAAAGCGCGCAGGAAAAGCTTGCCAGCCGCCGCAATTTGCTGCGCATGGGTGCGGCTGGTCTGCCGATGGTGTTAACGTTGAAGGCCTCGGCTCGGCAGGCTGCCTTGTCTCAGCTTCAGTGCTTCTTCCGGCTGCCATCGCGCTACCGCATTATGGTGAATTCAAACGGCGAAGCCTGGGCTAGTACAACCAATAACGTAGGCTTCAACAATAACAGACAAGCTTGGCGAGGAGACCAGTTGGACGATTTTATATTGCCTGCCAACTCGGTTCATTTCCCTGCCGGCGTGCCCGCAGTATACATACCCGCACCCGAAACTCAGCCGCGGCAAGGGAGATGGGTTTATGGTGGCTGGGCCAAATACAGCATCAGCAATAACGCGAAAATAACCCCGCGAAATTATATCAATAGTAATGATGAGTTTGAATTTAATGGGTCAAACAAGGAACTGTTTGTCGCGTTAACCATTCAATATGCTGATGGCCGAACATCCGGCTGGCCGGGCGTTTCCTGCATTATTTCAATTTTGGCTTATCTGGACACGCTTTAGAGCCGCCCTGTCTATCTAGCGCATTACTTTCCTACAGTTATACCATACACATTTCAGTCGGCGGAGCTTGTCCGTCCACTATATTGTTACAGAGTAGGGCTGTTGTCAGTTTTTAGCGGAACGCTTTACGTACGCTGGCAAACAAACCACGACGCGGCTGGGCCGGCGTGTTGTTTTCTGCTGCTGCCTGACGGATTTTTGCGGCCTCGGCTTTAGTCACACCGTAGCCAACCAAAACTGCATTGTTTTGCTGCTGTTGCATCTGTTTTTTCCTTCGTCTGTCGAACGCCGACTTATGTCGATCTATCGTTTAAGTTTCTTCTTATAATTCAGGATGTGGGGGTGCGTCTAGGTCAATTCAAGGTTTTGCTTGAAAAAATATGGCTTTTGCGGTCAAAAGTGCCTTCACATAGGTTGAAGCGTTTCCCTCCAAATTACGGACCCACCGACCATGAGCAAAAACGATATCCCGAACGTAGAGGCCGAACATTTCCGCGTGCCAGCCGACAGTGACATGACCGCGCCTAGTGCTGAGCACCCACCGCGCATCTTGCTGCTATATGGCTCCCTGCGCCCGCGTTCGTTCAGCCGCTTGGTGGTGGAAGAAAGCGCACGTTTGCTTAAGGCAATGGGTGCGGAAGTCCGCATTTTTAACCCCAGCGGCCTGCCGCTGCCGGACGACGATGCGGACGAGACCCACCCCAAGGTGGCGGAGCTGCGCGAACTGATGACATGGTCTGAGGGGCAGGTTTGGTGCTCGCCGGAGCGGCACGGCGCCATGACCGGCATTATGAAGGCGCAAATAGACTGGGTGCCCCTGTCGCTGGGTGCCGTGCGGCCAACACAGGGCAAAACCCTTGCCGTCATGCAGGTGTGCGGCGGTTCGCAGTCGTTTAATGCAGTGAACCAACTACGTGTGCTGGGCCGCTGGATGCGCATGATCACCATCCCCAACCAATCATCGGTCGCCAAGGCCTTCATGGAGTTCGACGACGACGACCGCATGAAACCATCGCCCTATTACAACCGCATCGTCGACGTGCTGGAGGAGCTGGTGAAATTCACCCTGCTGACGTGCGGTAACTCAGATTACCTCACCGACCGTTATTCCGAGCGGGTGGAGACCGGTGAACAGCTCATCGCCCGCGTGAACCAAACTAAGCTTTAGAGAAGTTCTGTCGGCATAAAAATTGGAAATCTTCGTCCTTGTGTAGATGTCACCCATAAGGGCATACTGAGTCCAAAGAGGGAAGCATATGATCATTGAAGGTGCCGAATTTGAGGACGAGCCAAGTTACCTAGACCCTGAAACTGGGAATCCGGTTTTTTACGCAAAAGATGTTCCTGAACAAATTAGGTGCCACGGTACTATAAATGGATTTATGTCCGATAGCGAAGAATCGCTCGATACCCTTGCGCCTATAGAGCGGATGCAATTAGGCCCCAGTATATGGAATGATTGGGTGAAAGCATATCAATTCCGTTGGCTTATAACTGAGGAAAAAGCGGGTCGCCTTGTCTCTCGTTGGCGACGGCTTTCGGAAATCGATGAGCAGCACCGACATATTTTATTTAGCGATTCTGTAGAGCTGGATGAGGATGGCAGATACAACATTGACGAAGGGCATCAAGCCGGAATTGTCTTTCCGTGCAAGGTGGATTTTAAGTATTCGATATTTACTGGATATGTAGATTTTGATCATTCCTATTTCAGAGGGTTGTGTGTTTTCAGAGGTGCTCAGTTTTGTGAAGAAGCCTCGTTCAGTAATACTGTGTTTGTTAGCGGTGTTAGATTTAATCAAGCAAAATTTGAGGGGGATGCTTGGTTTGATGATGCTCGTTTTCAAGGAACGGCTGGATTTATGGCAACTTCTTTCGGTGAGAGTCTGTCATTTTTTGACGCTATTTTTGAAAGGGCTGCTACATTTAAGAGAATGAGAGTTGGCGGAGAAGCTGACTTTAGCTATGCAGAGTTTCAATGGGGTTTGTCATTTAGTAACACGCACTTCCAAAAAAGCTTGAATTGTTCAAGGGCTGTCTTTTCCAGTGACGTTGACTGCCGAGAGACAACCTTTGTTGGCGTCGTAAATTATAGAGCAGCAAATTTTTTGGGCAAACTATCAATGCAGCGATCTGTTTTTTTGGATGAATCGCTATGGGATGAATCTAAATTTTCGATGAGTGTTGACTTTTTTAAGTCTCAATTTTTATCGAAAGCGTATTTTGGTAACACGAAAATTGACACATATATGAACCTTGATCATGTCTGGTTCGGTAAGACGAATAACACCCCTGAACCTAAACAATACAGAAACTGGGATTCTGAAGTTCAAACTTTATATGACTATAGTAACATAGATTCTTGTAGCAAAACTGTTCCAGGTTTTAAGGGAGCTACTTTTTCTGTTGCGCCAAACTTAGGTTACACAGAAGTTGCTATACCTCCTTTACCCAGTATCGAAGGCATGTCTAAGAGACTATTGAGATTTGTCGGTATTCGAGCAGGCTCTACTGAAACGAAAATAACAGATAGTTTTGCGGCATCTAAATTGAGACGATTGCAAACGTTGGCAGCTGAAGGGCATAATCATCTGGCAGAAAAGCGATTTTTTCGCGCGGAATTGCTGTGTAGGCGCGGGCATGAAGCTTTAGGTCGCGAAATCGCGATGATTAACTTATTCGAGAAGGTCAGCGAGTGTGGTCATTCATTCTGGAAACCAATGTTTGCTCTTGTTTTGCTGATCGCATTGTCAGCCGGGTTTTATTATTCACAAATTAACTGGTTTTTGGTTGAAGGTAATGGTCGGTTCGAACTTGTGTCCTATAGTTTTGCCAACAGCCTGCCGCTGTTGGGGTATATCTCGGACAGTTATGAAGTATCGGTGAACGTGTTGTTTGGCGGTATAGAGAAAGTACCCCCTCTGGTGCGTGTGGTGGCCTTTGTACAAAACTTGGTCTCTGCCGTTTTTATCTTCTTCGGCCTCTTGGCCATCCGGAATTATTTCAAGCTGGGCTGATGCCGCTCGCGATTGTTTGATTTGATGATCAAACCGCCTGCCGTTAGCCTGTATCTGAACGGATAACAGGCGAGGGGAATGGCTATGGCGCATATGAAGGCAATGATGGTTGCGCTGGTGTGCTTTGCGTTTGTGCCGACCCCGGTTGCGCATGCCACCGACGATGATGCAAAGGCGGCGGCGGACAGGCTGCTGGATCATCTTGGTGGGCGCGGTGTGTGGGCGGCGGCGCACGGGGCCTATATTTACGAGGTCCATGTGAGCAAATGGGCGCGCCTGCCATACACGCACCAAGTGTGGGTTGATTTTGACCAGCCACGCGTGATGGTGCGGGTTGAAAACCAGGATCTGCGCCAGCTTCGCGGCCTGAACGGTCCGAATGATGGCTGGTGGATACAGGAAGGCGAAATCGCGCCCTACACGCCCGAATTTCTGGCCGACGAGCACAAACGCTGGGTCGCGTCGCCTTACCGGCTGCTGCATTTGGCGGCCACCCAAGACCCTGCAGTGGGCTATGCCCTTGTGGGCAGCACCCTCATCTTGTCGCTGGACGGCGTAGAGGTGTTAAAGTTTGAGCTGGACGAGGAAGGCAGGCCAACCGCCTTTTCCCGCTTTAATAACGACTTCGCCTCCAACGCCGCGCTGGGCAGGCTAGAGGCCTACGGCGATGTGTCCCTGTGGCGCAGCGCGGGTACGCCGGACGGAAACTTTGTCTCGCACAATCTGAAATTTCAGCTGCTGCCGGGCGGCCCCGGCATTTCGTTTGAACCACCGGCAGACCTGAATAACATCGAGCGCTGAAACCAGAGGGGAATGCCTCAGAGGTTCTTTAGGCTATTGATTTTATCAAGCGTATCGTTGACCTTTTCAGAGAGGGTTTCACTCTCAACGCTGCCGGGCGTTTCCACTGCATCTTTGAGGGTGTCAGCTAGGTCTTTTGCGCTGTTGGCAACTGCCAGTACCGCATTGCCGGTAGTAGCAACCTTGTTCAAAATGTTGTCCGCTGCCGATTCGTCCATCAGTTGACTTGCTGCTTTTAGATCACCTGAAAGATCGATCAAGGTTTTCACCACATCTTCACGCTCAGTAGTGTGAATCTTGAGCTGTGCGGTGATCAGAGTTTTTTTTGCCGCTTTTCTTAGGTCACGTTCTTCTTGGCCAGATGTTAAAACTCGATCCAGTTTGGCAATGGCTGCTACTACGACGGCATCAATTTCACCTTCGTCGGAAAGAGTGAGTATTTTTTTAATGGCTTGTTGCACGATTTCGTTTAGCTCTTTTTGCAATGTCATAACTTACACTCCAGTTTCAGGCTCAGCATTCTCGACCCTCAAAAGGGTGTTATAGCTTTACCAATCAGGGTTCCAAAAAGTTCCAGATTTCCTACTGAAAAAGCGCCGCATCTACGTTTAAATATGCCTGAGGATTTAGTGCAGTCTTCAAGATACTTGATAATAGTGTTGTGGTCTTTTTTCCATGCCTGAGCTAGCGCCGGAACGTCATTTATTCCTTTGTGGGAATTGGCTTTCCATGCTTCGATAGTAGCGGTCCATACTTGGAATGATTCTTCATAAATTTGAATCTCATTCAATAAGGTCTGTATTTTCCCTAACGATTCTGCATTTTCTGCAATTGCCTTGCGGTATTTTTTTAGTTCATCCTCGTAGTCACATGGGTTTGCGCAACTCAAGAGGCTGTTTTTAAGTGACTCCGCGTTGTTGCCTGCCATTCCATTTAATTTTTTCTGCAGTTCTGTGTATGAGAGGTTATAGTCAACAAGATCTTGCCGTTCCAGTTTCCAGTAGTTTGTGAAAGCATTGACAATACCTCGCTCTGACTTGGGAAGCTTAATAAGTTCGTCAGCTATCGAGTTGATGGGTTTTTTGACCTGACCCATGATTTCAAACAGTTCTTTGTTTTTTGATTGCTGCACAAGCGAGCCCAGTGCAGTGGTGAGCGCGGTTACTGTTGCTGATCGATTGTCTGTACCTGGGTCGCTACCAGTGATAGTGTTTTTTAAATTATCTGCTAGGCTTTCCGCTGCTTTGGCGCCGTTTTTACCAGCGCTGGCGAGTTGTGCCACCGATTCAGTATAGCTAGACAATATCGCAGTAAATTGTTTGATCTGTTTGCCTTGTTTGCTGAGCCTATTAAGCTCAGTTTGCATGTCACTCGGATTACCAAGTTTGGCTGCTATTTCGGTGCCGGAAGATTCTAAATTTGCTTGATTAGTATTAAGGCTGGTTGTTAGCGCAAGCGTGGACTGTTTGAATGCACTGATGTCTGGTGCAGCGCAGGCACCCAGTAAAATAAGAGGTAGCAAAACCAGATAACGCATAATTTCCCCCGAAACGTTAGATGTTTAACTAGTAAGTTGCATAACATATACCAAGGGATGCATCAATCTGGTTGTGAAGACACAAAAAAAGCGCCCCAATTGCTTGAGGCGCTTTTTCTATTTGGTATCGGAAAGCTCAGGCTTGCTTATTGTCCCTCAACTGTCCGGCTGGCTTTCTTGCGCTCGTGCGGCAACAAGTGACGCTTGCGCAGGCGAATGTTGCTCGGCGTCACTTCAACCAGCTCGTCGTCGTTGATGTAAGCCAGCGCTTCTTCAAGCGGCAGGATTTTCGGCGTGGTCATTTTGATCGCGTCGTCCTTGCCTGAGGCACGCATGTTGGTCAGCTGTTTGGCCTTCTGCACATTCACGTCCAGGTCGTTGTCGCGGCTGTTTTCACCGATGATCATGCCTTCATACACGTCAACACCGTGGTTGATCATGATGGTGCCGCGTTCCTGCAGGTAAAACAGCGCATATTGCACGGCCTTGCCGTTTGCGGTTGCCACCAGTACACCGCGCTGACGGGCGCGAATGGGGCCTTTGTAGGCGTCGTAGCGGTCGTAAGCCCGGGCCATAATGCCTGTACCGCGCGTGTCGGTTAGAAATTCACCGTGATAGCCGATAAGGCCGCGGGCAGGGGCGTCAAACGTCAGGCGCACCTTGCCGCCACCAGAAGGCACCATGCCGCGCAGCTCAGCTTTACGCTGGGTCATTTTCTCAACCACGTTGCCCTGATAGGCTTCGTCCACATCAATTTGCACGGTTTCGTATGGTTCAAGGCGCTTGCAGTTTTCGTCCTGCTTGAACAGCACGCGTGGGCGCGAAATTGCCAGCTCAAAACCTTCGCGGCGCATGGTTTCGATAAGCACGCCAAGCTGTAGTTCGCCCCGGCCTGCTACCTCGAATGCGTCTTTGCTGGCGCTCTCGGTTATCTCGATGGCCACATTGCCCTCAGCTTCGCGCATCAGACGGTCGCGGATAACCCGGCTGGTTACATGCTTGCCTTCGCGGCCAGCCAATGGGCTGTCGTTTACCATGAAAGTCATGGCAAGGGTTGGCGGGTCCACCGGAATGGCATGCAGGGCTTCGGTTACTTCCGGCACCGCGATGGTGTCGGCAACGGTGGCTTCGGTCAGGCCGGCGATAGCAACAATGTCGCCCGCTTCGGCTTCTTCAACCGGCACACGGTCCAGCCCGCGGAAAGCCAGCAGCTTGGAAATACGGCCGGTTTCAATAACGCTGCCGTCACGGCGCAGTGCATGAATGGGTGAGCCTACCTTTACCCGGCCCGTTTCGATCCGGCCGGTCAGGATACGACCAACAAAGTTGTCGCGGTCCAGAAGGCTGATCAGCATAGAAAATGGCTTGTCCACGTTGCCGTCGGTTACAACCTTTGGGGCAGGCACATGCTCAAGAATTTTATCAAACAGTGGGTGCAGGTTTTCGCGCGGGCCGTCCAGCTCATTGTCGCACCAACCATCGCGGCCGGAGGCATACATCACCGGGAAATCAAGCTGCTCGTCGTTGGCATCCAGATTAACGAACAAATCGAAACATTCATCGGTTGCTTTGTCCGGGTCGCCGTCGGGCTTGTCCACCTTGTTGACCACAACGATAGGCTTGAGGCCAAGGGCGAGGGCTTTTTGGGTCACAAACTTGGTTTGTGGCATGGGGCCTTCAGCGGCATCCACCAACAAAACAACACCGTCAACCATCGACAAAATGCGCTCAACCTCGCCGCCAAAGTCGGCGTGGCCGGGGGTGTCAACAATGTTGATCCGCGTGTCGTTCCACACAACACTGGTGCATTTTGCCAGAATGGTGATGCCGCGCTCTTTTTCCAGATCGCCGCTGTCCATCGCGCGCTCTTCCATGCGCTGATTGTCGCGCAGCATACCGGATTGGCGGAAAAGGTTATCCACCAGCGTGGTTTTGCCGTGGTCAACGTGGGCGATGATCGCAATGTTGCGAATGTCATTAGTCATGGTTCTTGCTTTCAGGTGTGGCCTTCAGGGGCAAGGTGATAAACCCTCGCCGAACGGCCAAAAACTCAAAAAGAGGCTTCGCGCGCCGCGCGCGTAAAAAAGCCCCTTCTTCTCAACTTGCGCGCCTTATAGGGGTGATTGTCCCTGCTGGCAAGCTGATAGCGGTATGGAAGCGGTTTTTTGTTGTGGGACGCAGGCTTTTCGCTAGGTGTAGGGTGAACACATCATTTTGTGTTGGGGGGAACCATGAGCATTTATAGTAAAGAACCGTCGGAACAGCATTCTGACTTTTCAGATATCTTTCATTCTGCGATTGAAAAAGTATTTGACGGAAATTTGGGCGTTTGGTGTGCGACGATGTTGCCTCTAGCATGCCTTACAATTTTGACGACAATTATACTGTCTACGGCTGTTTATTCTTCCAGCCTCACTGATTTTGCCGTATCGGCAGTTTTGATGATTTTAATTTGGCTGCTTTTGGCTCATTTGTTTTTTACCTGTTTGAGGATATTTGCGTTTGGCGAAACTTATGCAACTTATTGGTCTGCTGTTTCCGAGAGTTATACAGATGATCACCGCGGACGATTAAGGCGTGCTTTTGGCGTTTTCGTTCTGTATTCTCTGGCGCTAGGGCTTCCGGCATTTGTATTTTATCGGTTTTTTGACGGTATTGAAGAATTGCTTTTCGAACAGTTTGATAGCGTCATTCTCATAGTTGTTCTGTACGCGCCCATTGCTCTTATATTGCATGTTGTCAATTTTGTAATTTTAGCTGTTTTTAGCCAAGTATGGATGAACAGAGCGATTGATTCTCCATCCAATGGTTTTTGGCAAAATATAATAGACAGTGTGAAGACCTTCTCGGCCACTCAACAAACGGACATTGTTCGCAAATATGCTTTGTCTTTTGCTATTTTGCTTTGGATACCGGACCTGATCTTGTTCGCTTTGGTAGCAAGCAATGTGGTTTACAATATTGCTGAAATAGGTTTTCTGGGAATTTTGATTATCAGTGTTACGGCAGTATTTTTTCGAGTTTGGTCTATACTGCTATATGCCGGTTTTGCTAGTTCTGCGTATGAACTTTTATTTTTGATGCCAACCAAGTCAGAAATGAACGACGTTATTTTGGCTGATGAAGAGCTATTGACAAGGAACAACCCGGCTAGAGGTGGCTCGTTTGTTTCTCTGGCAGACAATGAGGCAGAGGAAAAAGCCAAGCAGCTAAAAGCGATGGCAAAGAAGGAAAAGAAAAAGAAGAAATCAGCCAAAAACGATAGCCTATTTTATTAGACCTTATGCGTTAAGCTATTCCCTCAGTTAAGGTGTTCAAGGTTTGTTCGTGCATAGCAGATTGCGATCGTGTGAATCTTTTTTGAAACAATCGTTTAGGGCGATTCGCACAGCTTTAGGCTGAAAAATGGCAATTTATCGGTTTAATCGGTTAGTGAAATCGGAAAAATAATTTATTGCGATTTTTTGAAATAAAACCTTTAAATTCAATGTGCTATAACGCCTTCAAGCCTTTCTCAACTATTCGTCATTGGGGGTGCCCTTGGCAAAGGGCCTGTTGAGTTTTATCTTAAGGGTAGGCGAGCGATGCTTGCCTATGCCCTCCGTGGGCGTTTCCTCCCTGAGCCTGGGCCACGCGAAAGCGTGGCCTTTTTTTTGCTCTTCGCCTTGGGCGAAAGCGTGGCCTCTATTTTAGCGTAAAGTTCCGGGTACAGTCGTCGACCCTCGTGTGAGAGCGCGCATTCACTCTGCGGCTTTTTTAATCGATGTTTCCTGCAGGCTTCCAAATGCCTGTATCATCTCGCGGCAGACATTTTCCATGCGCTGTTGCACATCGCCGAAATGGCTCAGCTTTTCAACTTTTTGCTCGTCCATATAAAGGCCGCGATTAATCTCAATCTGCAGGGCGTGACAACCTTGCGCAGGCGCGCCGTAGTGCCGGGTGGCGTAACCGCCTGCATAGGGCACGTTTCGCCTTACTTTGAATCCGGCTTCCAGGAACAAGCGCTCTGCAATGCCGGTTACCTCGCGCGCGCAGCTGGTGCCCCAGCAATCTCCGAGAACAATATCCGGCTGAGCCTTTGCCTTGCGGCCCAGCTCTGGGCCGGACGGCATTGAATGACAATCAATCAGCATAGACATGCCGAACTGCTTGTGCCGGGCCAACAGCAGATTTTTCAGGGCTTCGTGGTAAGGTGTATATATGTCTGCCAGACGCTTGAAGGCTTCGCGCGCCGGGATCAGGTCATCATAAATTGGCATGCCTTCGCCGATGATGCGCGGCACAACGCCCAGCCCGGCTTTAACCCGGTTGTTCAGGTCAATTTCATGGTCACCCAGATCGCCGGAGAACATGCCCGGCTCCAGCTCATCAACAGCACGGTTCAGATCCAGATATGAGCGCCCATAGGTTGCCACCAACTGCGTGCTGCCAAAGCCGGTAACCCTATCAAATAGGTCGTCAACAAATGCGTCTTCAGATAGGCGTAACTGACGCGCATCAAGCTTGGACAGGCTGTGAAACCCTTTCGGGTAATGCCTGCCGCTATGAGGGGCAGCAAAAACAAACGAATTGCGCACTGCAACCGGCACCTTCGCCAGAAAGGCGGGTGGTTCCCCAAAGCTCTCAGGGGTGGTAGCGGCTTGTTTTTGAAGGTCTAAATCTTCTTGCATAGCTTCAGGCTAGCGGCTTTTTATTTGCCTGTCACCAGTGGAAAAGCGGGCAGAGCATAATTGGCCATATCTTATATGCGTTCGGTAGTGCGAAAAACGCGGTGAGCTGATAGGACAGCCCTATGCGTTTTCGTTATAGTATACCATTAAGAAAGTGGAAATTCATGATCTTGGGAGGGTGATGTGGGGAATTTGAATGTAAACAGGCGGTCATTTTTAACCTACGGCCTTGCTGCAGGTGCCTTTGTTATCGCGGCACCTGTCTCTGCGCTTGCGCGGTCTATGGATGACCATGACGCGGAGGCCGATGACAGAATTTCACCGCTCATTCAGATTAACCCCGATAATTCGATGGTGTTTTTCAGTCCGTCGCCGGACATGGGGCAGGGCACGGACACGTCGCTTGCCATGTTGTTCGCCGAGGAATTGGGCGCCGACTTTGACCATGTATTCTCCAAGCCCCTGCCGCTGATGCTGCGCCGCAACGAAGATGGCGGCCTCGCCTGGGCGGTGGCGCCCCAGGGTGCTGGCGGCTCCACCAGTATATCGGATAACTGGACTTTGCTACGCAATGCCGGTGCCACGGTACGCCAGTTGTTGTTGCAGGCTGCGGCCAAGCATTTTGGTACGGACGTTGGCACGTTGAGGGCCGAAAACTCCTTTGTCATTAGCCCGTCCGGTGGTCGTGTTTCGTTCGGCGCGCTGGCGAAAGCCGCAGCGGCAGAAACATTGCCGGAGGATTATGCCCCCAACCTGAAGGCCCGTGATGAGTGGAATGTGATTGGGACTTCTGAGAAAAACAAGGTGGCCCGCGAGATTGTAACCGGCAAGCCGCTATATGGCATGGACATGGATTATCCGGGTGCGAAAGCCGCGATGATTGAGCGCAGCCCCTATCTGGATGGCTATGTTGAAAATGTGGATGACACGGCGGCGCGGGCCTTGCCCGGCGTGCTGGATGTGATTGTAATGGACCGGCCAGACCCGTCTGGAAATTACACTTATCTGGCGGCGGGTGTGGCTATTGTGGCGGAAGATGTTTGGACCGCTAAAAAGGCACGCGGTTTGTTGAAGATAACCTGGAACAAAGGCCCCCACACCGCAGAAAGCAGCCAGACCCTGAATGATCAGTGCGAAGAGTTGCTGAAAGGCGAGGGGCAGATTGTGCGCAGCGACGGTGATTTTGCCGCCGCTGTAGCCGCGGCCGATAAAGTGATAACCCGCACCTATAAATTGCCGTTGGTGTCCCATGCGCAGCTGGAGCCGCAAAATTGCATTGCCCACGTGCGGGAAGACAGCGCCACAGTGATTGGACCGTTCCAAAGCCCTTCGGGCGCCTCACGGTTTGCCAGTGCAATCACCGGTATTGACCGGCTTAGCATTGAGGTGCGCTATACCCGTCTTGGTGGCGGGTTTGGCCGGAGGCTGACCAGTGACCACGCTGCTGAGGCCGTTACGATTGCAAAACAGTCTGGATACCCCATTCGCCTTGTATGGACGCGGGAAGATGATCTTCAGCATGATTTTTACCGCCCCATGGGCCACCATGAGATGACGGCGGCTGTTGACGGTGACGGCAATGTAACCGCGTGGGCGCAGCGCCTTGCGGGCACGCCGAAGCATTATCGGCGCGGCCGGCCAGCGGACCAACTGTTCGGCGCGGACTTGTATGTGGACGATTTCCCCGCCGGGGTGGTTGATAACCTGAAACTGGAATATTTTGTTGCCAAATCAGGCGCGCCGCAAGGCAGCTGGCGCGCACCCGCGCACACTGCCAATGCGTTTGTTATTCAAAGCTTTATGGATGAAATAGCCCAAGAGCTGGGTGAAGACCCGCTGGCCTTCCGGTTGCGCATGCTGGGTGCACCGCAGGAGTTCCCTTACGGGCAGCATGGCTCTGACGTTTATGACACAGGCAGGCTGCGCGGTGTGCTGGAACTGGCGGCGGAGAAAGCGAACTGGGGCAAGCGCATGCCGGAGGGGCACGCACAGGGCATTGCCGGGCATTTTACCTTCGGTGGATACTGCGCCCATGTGGTGGAAGTGGAGCTGTTGGAAGAAGGCAAATTCAAGGTGCATAAGGTGACCGGTGCGATTGATGTTGGCACAGTGGTGAACCGTGCAGGGGTGATAGCCCAAATGGAAGGCGGCATTAATGACGGCCTGAGCGCATGCATGGGGCAACAAGTGCGCATTGAGGGCGGGCGAATGGTGAATGATAATTTTGACAGCTATCATATGATGCGCATTGCCGACGCCCCGCCGGTGGTTGACACCCACATTGTTGACAGCACCAAGGACCCGGTGGGCATGGGTGAAATGTCTTTGCCGCCAATGGCTCCAGCGGTGATGAACGCGGTGGTGCGGGCAGGTGGTGCGCGCAAGAGGGCCCAGCCATTTTTTAACGGCGGCACCTAATTGAGACGTAGCGATGATAGGCTGCGATGAAAGGTAGCGGTAACGGAAGGGCGGAAATTGTGACTTTCCGCTTGCACGGCCTTTGGCAGCATTGTAAACAGCGCCTTGTTCAGGACCAACCCTGAACCGGGCTTCTTTTTTGTTGAAGCCATGCCCATGAAATGGTGCGGTCGGTTAGCTCAGTTGGTAGAGCGCGTCGTTGACATCGACGAGGTCGCTGGTTCGAGCCCAGTACCGACCACCATTTGAAACAATCACTTACGGAAAATATAAAGCTTTGACTGAAGGCTTTTGATAATCTGTGCCATTTAAGCTTTCGAATGTGTTTGAGCACCTCGGATGTGATTTCCGGCAGCGGTTCGTCGTTTAGGTGGAAAGTAGATAATCAAGCGGTTCCACCCTGCATATCGTACCTTGATAGCTTGCGGACTTGGTTAGTTTGCCGCTGAGTTCACTCTCAAGCAGCTCCTTGCTACTCAGACTGCAATGACTCCAACCAAACCGTGATCTGCGAAGCCTGGCAACGCTTTTGTCGATCTTGCGATCATCATCTGCATTGATCCGTCTAACGCTTGCTTCCGCAAAACACCAACAAAGATAGCAGTTGTGCAATGTTATCCAAACAGTATCCCGGTTAGGGTTAAAGAAGTAGATAACTTGTCTGGTATGATTGCTGGCTGCCTTGGCTTTTATGCCCCGCGCTTCAAAATTCGCCTTGACGCCATCGAAGTCACCAACTTGAGCTAGCTCTTCAGGTGTATCCCGGTAATCCTAGCGCAGCGTTCCATCTTCAATGCAAAGTTGCGTCCAGCAACCGGCTTTACCTAGTTTGATGAACCGCGCGTCTTTGGCAATGATACGGTTATTCATGATACCACCTTCAATCTTCATGCGATAAGTGACATTCACTTGGGTATAGCTAACTAGTCAAGCCTCATTTGTCTCTGTTCGTCTGTAGACGAATTGTCGACAATGAGGCCTTGATTGGATCTATGACTATCCGGAAAAGACTTGGTAATAACGTGAAACGGCTTAGAGAAGGTATGGGGCTTTCGCAAGAACAGTTTGCGTTCGAGGCCGGTATTCACCGCACCTAGGTTAGCGATGTAGAGCGTGGAGCTCGCAACATTAGCATTGAGGTATTGGAAAGGTTTGCGAAAGCCTTGAAAGTTAGTCCTGGGGCGCTCTTGGATAGCGTGTAGTCAGTTTCCGCAATTATCCTGCGAATAGGATAAAGATAGAAACAAGCGTGTGGGGGCATAAATTGAACTCGTAGGCAATGGGCGAATTCACTTTAGTTTAATTGCATCATCAATTTAACCCTTTGAAACCATATTTTTACATTTAGTTGGAAAGCATTCCATATTATCAGCTGTCAGAGCAACGTTGCTTCACGAATGTCTCGGCTTAATCCAATATTTCGTATAATAGTTTTGAGATCGCAGCGGGTATATGGTTCTCGTCGACACTTCTGCAAGAATAGTCTGTCAAACGAACTTTCCAATGTCAGGCATTTGGACAAAAAAGGTTGATTTCCGGCGGAAAAATTTTCGGCTTTATAGAGCTATTTTTATATAAAATACTACGTTATATGTCATGCTGGAAAAGTGCAGAAATGATTCTGGTATTTAGTTCGATGCTTCGCTCGCCGAGTGTTTAAAGATAAAGTATACTTCAAGTTTACAAATATGCGCGAGAAACCCCATGCTATTTAATGATTTGATAAAATATATATTAGTACAAGTACTAAGCAAAACTCCAATGATGGTCGGGGTCTTTATATTTCCTACCTTTATGTCAAGCCATGACTATGGGGTTTATTCCATTTTAGTCGCAATTGTCGGTGTGGTTGCTATCTGTATGTCGCTTAACCTGCACGCGGGGATAGGCAGGCACCTATTCAATGGTTCAATTGATAACGCGAGGTTTTTGGGAACCGCATTTTTCTCATTAACCGCCTGCAGTATTTTATTCGTATTTATATGGGGGAATATAGCTGAAGATATTGCTATTTGGTTGCAACTACCAAAAATGGCATTGCTTCTACTCTTGCCGGTAGCTGTTGGAGTAATTACGGAATCAGTGCTCACCCAAATCATGATTTATCTCAGGAAAAGTGCGACTTTATTAACGATCATAGCGATAAGGTGCCTTGTTGTAATATTATTTTCTGTAGCGTTAGTATGGGTCTTGCCTGCGGATAAATATTTTGGCTTTCTGTATGCGGACGGAGCCATTTCCATGGGCTTCCTTTTTTGTGTGCTTTTGCTATTGAAAAAGCGTTCTAAGCTGACCTTTGATTGGCTTTATTGTAAGAAACTGATCGGCTACTCTCTACCTTTAATATTCTACTCGTTTTCACTTACAATGCTCTCTCAATCTGATCGTATAATGATTGGGAAGATGATAGGGAGCTCTGAGGCTGGGGTTTACAGTTTATCCTACAATATCGGTGCATTGTTGTTATTGTTAATGATTCCAGTATTGAATGCGTTTCAACCGCGCTTTTATGATAGGCTTAATCGGAACGAAGTTTGCCATATGGAAGCCGATGCAAATAACATCATCACGTTAGCGACAATTTCCACTATTTTCCTTTCTTTGTGGTCGCAACATCTTTTTTCAGGCTTTTTTACTTCGAATTATGTTCATGGCTTTACCTTGATACCATTAATTACAGTAGGCGGACTTGTGCAGGTGTATTTTGTGGTTTGGTCGCGAGTGCTGGCCTACTATGGCCGAACAGGAACCATTTCTTTGATCGTCTGTTCGTGTGCAGGACTGAACGTATTGTTGAATTTGTATTTAATTCCAAAACTTGGCTATTTTGCAGCGGCGTACACCACTATTGCTGCACAATTTGTAATGGCAATATTGGTTTATGCCGTGAATAGAATGCTTGCTTTCCCAGTAAAATGTGTGCCCATGCCGCATGTTTTATGTATAGTGGGGATGCTAATTTTTTATGCATTACACCAGTATTCCTTATTGCCGACTAGTTGGTACGCGACTTTGTTGGAAACATGCTTTTTGTTGTATTTGTTAAAAAATCCAATAGTCGATTTTGTGGACAAAATTTCCCTGAATGACCGGAAAAGTGTCTCGGTCCAATGAGAGTTGTGAATTTTCAAAGAGATGATCGGTTGATTGAAATAGGAACCATGAAATGGAATCTATTGCCAGTCTTAGCAGTGATGACTGTTTTGGAAATAATTATGCTAACGTCACACTGGGGAGTGTTGGCGTTGGATTTGTATATTCTTGTGTTGTTCGTATTTTTTAGGCCGCCAAGAATCTTTCATCCAAATACATTTGTTTTTGGCTACTATTTTCTTTGGTTACTTCTTCCCAGCGTTATAGATTTTATTTTTGAAATGGTTGACTGGGTTTTCGTTTTACCCTGGGGGCGTCTCTGGTATTGGGGAGAAATCTCTGCTGGTGCGCTAATTCAAGTTCAGCTTACGGCTACAACCTTAATTACACTTGTGCACTTTGCGGCGCGGGGGCAGGTTTCCTCTATCTTTAATAAAGGGAAACACCTTCACAGAAGTTCTTTGATCCAAATAGCACCAATTTCGCCCCTCTACATTTTGTCCATAGGATTAGCTTGCCTGTTTATTTTTCTTTCCGGGGGATTGGATGCTTGGTTAACTGACTATAGTTATACCTTTTTAACAGGGAGAAAGGGGCTGGGGGTATTGAACTTTACTCTCATAACCGTTGGTAGCATAACAATTTATTTGGCTGGCTTAAAGAGCTTTAGTGGCGGTAAAGGGTGGCTTGGAATCCTACCTTATTTACCAGTAATAATGCTTCTTAGTTTTGCTGGGGGGATGAAGAGTCGTTTTATTATTCTTTTAATTTTGTTTTACGTCCCATATCTCATTAAAGTTCAGGCCTCAGTTCCGCGTTTGGCCCGGTATATAATTATTTTTTTAGTCGTATTTTATGTACTTTCTTTGGTGAGAACGGGCGGGTTCTATTCTGGGCTGCCGCGTTATTTGGAAATGTTTCTGGTATATTTTAACGCCATTCCTCTACATGATTTTTTAATCAGTATGCGTGAACCTGGCATTTTTGAGACTGTCCATCATATTTTTGTTAAACCGGGACAAGCGCTTGGCCTAATTGATCCCGGCGCTGATTATGATATCAGCGTTATGCTAACCAAAGAGTTTTTCCCCGCGCAATGGTATGATTTGTTTGCCACTCAACAGTGGCCGGTCGAAACTGATATGTATTTAAATTTTTATGGAGGAGCGTTCCAAATTATTCCCATATCAATATACGCTCTTGCTATTGGTTTCCTGTACCGCCGAGCAGTTTTAGTGGGTAGTTTTGTTTTGCTTCCTATTGCGGTTCTAGAAATGATCAGGATAGTGTCTACATTGCGAGGTACTTTGATTCCATGGGCCTTTCCCGTGTTGATTGTGCAATACAGTTTCATGGCAATTATGATACGCCTTATGGTGACATCGAAGTTCAAAAAATACTCTTCTACTGACTTGAACCATGACGAACAATAGAATTTCAACCTACATATTGATACGTAAAGCCTTAGCCAATGAAAAGGCTGTTGACCACCATGTGGCTAGGCGATATCTAAGTTCATCTCAACTAGAAAAAATTCCACACTTCAAACAGCTAAAAATGTTTGATGTTTATCGAAAATTGGGCCCATTATTCAAGCTGGCGTTGTGGTGTGTATTAATTGGGTTACCTATTTCAGCTTGTTTCACATGGCTTTCATCCTTAGCCATAAACCGATTGCGATTTATACCAAGATCCCAAAAATATGCCTATCTGTATGTTGGTTTTTTTGAGCGACACGTAAATCTCATAAATCAAGCGCTAAAAGGGGATGGTATTCAACTAGAGAATGTTGGCAGCCTCCGCCGTAGAGATATGTTAGCTGATTTACCCATTGGAAATTTGATGGATGCTATATGGGTCCATTGCACTATTTTGCGCAGAATAATTTTTAAAAAAAACAAAGATAGAGCATCCGATATTTTACATACCTACAATGCCTTTGATCTCATTCTGCTGTCAATTTACGCGCAAGAAACGCCAAGAAAAATTTTTCTGACTTCCTCTATATATCAACACTGGGCGTTTGTTATGGGGCATAGCTCAAAACGCTGTTGGATGGTTCAGCACGGATATATCGATGAGGAAATTCGGTTTCCATTCAAATTTCATGATGTCGAACGAATATACGGGTTTTCAAAAGTTCATCGTGAATCCTATCGCAATTATTATGGTGGGCGAGATTTTGTAACTATGGGGCAAACCATTTCCTTTAAGGAAAAACGCGCTGTTGGTTTCAACGTTCTTCTCGCTTCTTCTTTTCCTTACATTAAGGAGGAGATTCGATTTTGCCGTCGGCTCAAGGAAACAATGGACGTAAGCCTATCCATAAAAAAGCACCCGCGGCATAAATATGACCGCCGCCTGACTGAGTTGATGGGATATGCTGACGTAATTGTTCCTACCGATGAGGATCACAAATGTGACGTTTTTGTAAGCTACACATCAACGTATGAAGTTCATTATCAAGGCATTGGTATACCAACCGTTTCTATTATGAGCTGTGGGACAGTAGAAAAATCACTTGCGGAAGTTCGTGATTTCCATTCAATGTTCAAATTAAAGCACGGAGAAGCGTGATGGGACTGGGGTGTCTGAATTGACTTATTCAACACACTTTTGGAGAACACCTGAAAAATTCAAAGAAATTACCTTTTTAAATAGTGCATTGCGATTGTTCGCATACTTGAGGTCTTGTAGCTAGTAATGGATTTTTACATCCGAATGGCGGGCGTTGAGCGCCAAGTGAGATTGGCCTTCCACTTATTGGTCGGCAATTCACACTGTATCGATCGAGCCGCTGCCATGCCAGGATCAGTATGGGCAATGCAGTGTTTACGGTAGATCGGCGTGCGACCATAACCTTCTATTTTGGACTGGTCTATAAGTTTGAAACTGATACCAAAACCGTTGGTGTTTTAGCGCAATCGAAGGATTGCAAAAATGTTCTGGGACAAGGCTTTGCGGTAACGAATGACGGTATTTTTATATCTGAATATGGTAGTAACAAACCGTTAAAAGCATGCCAATTTGGGTGTCGCTTGATCATGGAAAGACTTTTAGCCTCGCCTACGAATTTGATAAAGGCACCACTTATCATACGCATGGAATTTATGCGGACCCCTATGAAAATAGCCTATGGGTTCTCTACAGGGGACTTTGAGGGACAGTGCTAT